>OGYI01001326.1_pt1 | contig 24804 bp, 25 predicted proteins | sample 1576521 | NCBI WGS metagenome assembly OGYI01 (sample SAMEA3541484, study PRJEB24748) | human gut metagenome | biome: human gut; feature: human-associated habitat; material: faeces | place: China | collected 2012
GGATTAAAGGTCGGAGGTGTAAGCCGTTAGTACGACTGGGCAGTTACAAGCCCATTACCTTTAGGTGATGGGTAGTTGACAGGCCCCACCTCCTTTAAAAGATTCTCGATACTGCCATTACCAGAAGCAGTAAACCACCTAAAAACAACACTCTCTGGACCAACCAGTCCGTAAACTCCATCAGATCCATAATGCCCTCCATACTGCCAGCATGACCCTGATCGGCGCCCCAATCACCACACCCAGAAGTACCGCCTTGATAACCTCCTTGATTGCCCGGAGCCACGCCTGTTTTCTTAACCGTTCCTGGTGGTACTCCTGCCGGAGCTTGTCCCAGGGGATCACCTTCAACGTTCTCATTTCTCGTTTTTCTCCTCTTCCACCAAGTAGATCCAGATCACCGGGTCGCCATGCCCTTTGATCTCAATTCCCCAACTCTCAACTTTGCGATCTTTAACATCTGGCCACCATTCTTCCAACGTGATGCATGTCAATCTGTAATGGTTTGGATTGTCATCAGAAAGAAACTCCTGCAATCCAGCTTTTGATCTTGCCCATTTAGGAAGATCATAGTAAGCGTAGCTTTCTTCCTTGCAGTAATCCTTGGAATCATCGTACACTGATACACAGGCGCCACCGCCAAACTTCTGCAGCAAATCTTTCAGTTTCATACTCTGCCTCCTCTCCTGACTTGTCCATCACAACCGCCATCAGGCGGTCTTTCTTCTGTATCCAGCGAAATTCATCGCCGTATCCTGGATCTTTTCCGCCATCTGCTTTTGATCCTTCACCGTCAATTCAGAAAATGGAGTCTCTTTCCCGTCAATATCCAATGCATTAATCACTTTGATTTCTTTCATTTCAACCACCTCTCTGTAAGTTATGCAGGTGCTGGTATGTACGGTTACTAGTCAACTATGTTCCCCCTTCGTCCGCTTCCTCAACTCCTATTTGTTCTTCCCCGCATCTCAGTGATATAATTCCTATACAGAGTTAAAAAATAAACTCAGAAAGGATAAATTTATCATGGATAATGTTTTTACTGTTAATGCTGCATATGTCACTGCTATTGCTGCAATTCTTGCTCCTACGATCACTGCTCTTATTCATTCCATCAAAGAGTTTCAAATTGCCAAAATGAACAGTACCGTTAGCACACGTCTTGAACTCTGTGAAAAATTTTCAGATGCCTATTCTAAATGCCAATATGGTTCCGAAAAAACAGGATATGCTCTCACTTTTTACAAAAACACCAATAAACTGATCGCCATATGCCATCATCGTTCTGTCCGTCATGCCCTTTTCAAACTTGCAAATCAAGTATTGAAAAATGGTGCATCTAAAGATACTGATCACCTTTATGAGCGCTGTATCCGCCTTTTATCTAAAGAGTTTTAAAAATAATAGGTGCATATCCCAGAAACGCAATGATCTCTCCTATGATTAAACAAAGCATCCAAAGTACATCATTATCTGCAAATATACATAGAACAACTGATACAACCAAAAGTAGAGTTCCTGCTAAACAAAAAAGCATCCCTCTCACCCCCCTCTCGTCCTATTCTTTTTATAGTATCTTTTAAAGTTACTTCTTGGCAAAAAAATAGGAACAGGATCATCAATGTGAAGCATATTGATCATAACCTCAATCTCATCACTTCCAAAAATTCCAATTTTCATTTTCTCATAAAATGTTTTTGGCGTAATTCCAATTTTTGCTGCAACATCTGACTGCGAAAAACCATTTTTCGCAATAATGCCTCTCAATTCATCTGTCTTTATCAACGCATATCACCTCCTTGGTAACTTTTTAAGATACTTCTATCTTATCACATTTTTGTAACTTGTCAAGATATTTTTTATTGCTTTTATAACATTTTTGTGCTATCATTAAGTTACTTCAAAAGGAGGAACTCATATGACAGTCGGTGAACGCTTAAAAGAACTGCGAGAAAAACTTGGAATAAGCCAAGTCGATTTTGCCACTAAAATCAATGTGTCAAAACAAACCTTATATAAATATGAAAATAATATTATCACAAATATTCCATCTGATAAAATTGAAGCCGCTGCTAAGATAGGAAATGTTTCACCAGCATACCTAATGGGATGGAGTGACTCATCAAGTGATAAGTCTCCGGAACTTACTGTAAAAGATGAGCGAGATATCAAAAAAGACCTGGATGTGGAGATCAATGATGAAGATATCCGTATTGATACCTACCGAAGCAGCGGCGCCGGCGGACAGCATATCAATAAGACCTCTTCTGCCATCCGTATCACACATTTTCCTACAGGAATCGTGGTACAGTGTCAGAACGAGCGTTCTCAGCATATGAACAAGGATAAAGCGATGCAGATGCTGAAAGCAAAACTCTATCTTCTGAAGCAGCAGGAGGCGGAGGAAAAGCTTTCCGGTATCCGGGGAGAGGTAACGGAGATTGGCTGGGGTAATCAGATCCGTTCCTATGTTATGCAGCCATATACTATGGTGAAGGATCACCGTACAAACGAAGAAACCGGAAATGTGGATGCAGTGATGGACGGAGGCATTGATCTGTTTATCAATGCATATCTGAAATGGATCGCTCTGTCAAAGAAAGCGGAGTAATATAGTAACGTTCACAGTAGCTTATGCTCCTCTCTTTATGAGTGCCCTGCAAAAAATACTTGCAGACTGTACTCAGGTGTGATAACATATCCCTCGTAGGAAAACAGGTGTCTTTTTGAAACGGACATCCCTTCGGGGGATATCTTTTTATCACATACAGGAGAAAGGACATGGAAAAAACAACAGAAAAAAATAAATATTATGTAGTAAAAGAAAGGGCGGTTCCTGAAGTACTTTTGAAGGTAGTACAGGCAAAGCGCCTCCTTGATTCGGAAAAGGTCAGTACGGTTCAGGAGGCGGCAGAGCAGACAGGGATCAGCCGCAGTTCTTTTTATAAATATAAGGATGATATTTTTCCTTTTCATGAACAGGCAAGGGGAAAAACAATTACCTTTATTATACAGATGGACGACGAGCCCGGACTTTTGTCCGCAGTTCTTCAGACTATAGCAAAGTTTCACGGAAATATTCTTACCATTCACCAGAGTATTCCCATTAACGGAGTGGCCACGCTGACTTTAAGTGTGGATATCCTACCGGGAAGGGGAGATGCAGAGGCTATGGTGGAGGATATTGAGAGAACTGAAGGTATTCATTATCTGAAGCTTCAGGGAGGAGAATAGCCGGACCATCGAACAGAAAAGGCTGTTGCGAAGCAGCGTAAAAGCAGAAAACAGCCGGAAGAAACTTATATGGGAGGAAGATATGGTAAATATAGCAGTATTAGGATACGGCACAGTAGGCAGCGGTGTCGTTGAGGTTATCAACACAAACCATAAGAGCATTAATAAAAGGGCCGGCGCAGAGATCAATATCAAATATGTACTGGACCTCAGAGACTTCCCGGGAGATCCTGTTCAGGAGATTCTGGTTCATGATTATGAGATCATTGCCAATGATCCGCAGGTAGATATCGTTGTTGAGGTTATGGGAGGCATTGAACCTGCATATACCTTTGTGAAGCGTGCGCTGGAGGCAGGGAAGAGTGTATGTACCTCTAACAAGGCTCTTGTTGCAAAACACGGTCCGGAGCTTATGGAAATTGCCCGTCAAAAAGATATTAATTTCCTGTTTGAGGCAAGCTGCGGAGGCGGTATTCCCATTATACGTGCTCTGAATTCCTCTCTTACAGCAGATGAGATCGATGAGATCACCGGAATCCTCAATGGAACAACAAACTATATGCTTTATAAAATGAGCACAGAAGGCTCTGAGTTTGATGCGGTTCTCAAAGAGGCTCAGGAAAAGGGATATGCAGAGGCGGATCCCACAGCGGATGTGGAAGGCTATGATGCATGCCGTAAAATCGCCATTCTTTCTTCACTTGCCTATGGAAAATTCCTTAATTATGAAGAAATTTATACGGAGGGCATTACAAAGGTTACACCGGAAGATATGGAGTATGCGGCAGAGCTGGGAATGACAGTCAAGCTTCTGGCAACCAGCCGTAAGGTAGGAAATGATTCTTTTTATGCGATGGTAGCTCCGTTCCTTCTGGGCAAAAACAGTCCGCTGTACAGCGTCAACGGAGTATTCAACAGTGTGTTTGTACATGGAAATGTTCTTGGCGACGCCATGTTTTATGGAAGCGGCGCAGGCAAGCTGCCAACAGCAAGCGCTGTTGTGGCTGACGTTGTGGACGAGGCAAAACATCTTCACAGAAATATTATGACAAACTGGACCAGCAGACCGCTTCATCTGATGGAGCTGGATCAGGTTGCGGGAAGATTTTTTGTACGGGTAAAAGGAGCTACTGTAGAGCAGGTGGAGGAAGTATTCGGAAAGGTCGAGATCGTTAATCTGAAAAAGCTTCCGGGAGAGTTTGCATTTGTGACTTCTGTGATGAAGCAGGCTGAATATAAAGAAAAAGCAGCCCGTCTGAATGGAAAAGTGGTTTCCATGATTCGTGTAAAAGACTGAGCTGAAGTGCACCTGAGACAACGGGCAGCCGGGAGACAGTACTCAGAAGTGTACCTGAATGTCTGGAAATAACAGGCAGCGAGGAGGTAATTATGAAATATGTTGTGGTTTTGGGAGACGGAATGGCGGACTGGCCAATGGAAAGTCTGAATGGCGGAACACCCCTTTCCTGCGCCGTTACCCCATGTATGGATGAGCTGGCGGGAATGTCCGAAATCGGAACTGTTTCCACCATACCTGAAGGAATGGCACCGGGAAGTGATACGGCAAATCTCTCTGTGATGGGCTATGATCCCAGGAAATATTACACAGGGAGATCTCCTCTGGAGGCTCTGAGCATCGGAGTGGATATGAAGGAAAGCGATGTGGTTTATCGCTGCAATCTTGTGACTTTGACAGAGGAGGATGTTCCTTATGAGGAACAGAGAATTCTGGATCACAGCTCCGGAGAGATCAGTACAGAGGACGCGGCAATTCTTCTCAGAGATGTGTGCCAGGAGCTGAAAAATGAAAACTGCAGTTTTTATGTGGGAACCAGCTATCGTCACTGTCTTGTGTGGGAAAATGGAAAAAATCTGGAGCTTACACCGCCTCATGATGTGCTGACACAGAGGGTCGGAAATTATCTGCCGGAGGATGAAATGCTTTTGTCCATGCAGAAAAAAAGCTATGAGATCCTGAAGGATCATCCGCTGAACCGGAAACGGAAAGAGCAGGGACTGAACCCGGCAAACAGCTTCTGGTTCTGGGGCGCAGGCACAAAACCCATCCTTACATCCTTTGAGAAGATCTATCACAAAAAGGGAGTGATGATCTCTGCTGTGGATCTTCTGAAGGGAATTGCAGCGGGAGCAGAAATGGACTGCAGGATCGTGGAAGGAGCAAACGGCGGGCTTCATACCAACTATGAAGGGAAAGCCCGGGCTGCGGTAAAGGCTCTGACAGAGGAAGGTTACGATTTTGCGTATATTCATGTGGAAGCGCCGGATGAAATGGGGCATCAGGGAAGCGTTGAACGCAAGATCCAATCCATAGAATATCTTGATCAGAGGCTGATACGCCTGGTGAAAGAGGGACTGGACGCATCGGGAGAGGATTACCGGATGCTGATCCTTCCGGATCATCCTACGCCTGTGAAGGTGCGGACACATGTGGCAGAGCCGGTACCGTATCTTCTTTATGACAGCACAGCTCCCCGGAGCCACAACTGGCATTATAATGAAAAGGAAGCACTGGAAAGCGGAATCAAAATAGAACACGGCTGGGATATGATGAAATATCTTTTCGGAGGAAAATTATGTTAATTGTAAAAAAATTCGGAGGCACCTCGGTGGCAAACAAGGAACGTATTTTTAATGTTGCCCGCAGGTGTATCGAGGATTACAAAAAAGGAAATGATGTAGTGGTTGTGCTTTCTGCAATGGGAAAGTACACAGATGAGCTGATCACTATGGCGCAGGATATCAGTGAAAAGCCGCCAAAGAGAGAAATGGATATGCTTTTTACTATCGGAGAACAGATGTCTGTAGCTCTTATGAGCATGGCAATGGACAGTCTGGGCGTTCCGGCGGTATCCCTGAATGCTTTTCAGGTAGCTATGCATACCACAAGCGTACATGGCAATGCCAGACTGAAACGAATTGATACAGAGCGTATCAGAAGAGAACTGGACAGCCGTAAGATCGTTGTGGTAACCGGATTCCAGGGGATTGATAAATATGATGATTATACAACTCTGGGAAGAGGGGGATCTGATACCACGGCAGTTGCCCTTGCGGCAGCTCTGCATGCAGATGCCTGTGAGATATATACAGACGTGGACGGAGTTTATACAGCTGATCCCCGTAAAGTGCCGTCAGCAAGAAAGCTGAAAGAAATTACCTATGATGAAATGCTGGATCTGGCAACACTGGGAGCGGGAGTGCTTCACAACCGTTCTGTGGAAATGGCTAAAAAATACGGTGTGCCTCTTGTGGTACGTTCAAGTCTGAATACAAGTGAAGGAACTGTTGTAAAGGAGGAAGTAACAGTGGAGAGAATGCTGATCAGTGGAGTTGCCCTTGATACAGAGGCAGTGAGAATTGCAGTAATTGGTCTGAAGGATGTGCCGGGCGTGGCATTTAAGCTTTTTGATGTTCTTGCAAAGAAAAATATTAACGTTGACGTGATTCTGCAGTCCATTGGACGTGCAGGAACAAAGGATATTTCCTTTACAGTGGACGGAAAGGATCTGGATGAGGCTGTGGCAACTCTGGAAGAACACCAGGCAAGACTGGGATATAAAGAAATCCATTCAGAGAGAAATGTTGCAAAGCTTTCCATCGTAGGAGCAGGCATGATGAGCAATCCGGGCGTGGCGGCAAAAATGTTTGAAAGCCTGTATAATGAAGGGGTAAATATTAACATGATCTCCACTTCAGAGATTCGTGTGACCGTTCTCATTAATGAAAAAGACGGCATCCGGGCAATGAATGCAGTACACGATGCCTTTAATCTGGCAGACTGAAAGAGCAGGAACTGTCTGATCTGCATAGAAGAAAAATCTTCCGATCCTGTTACAGTATATTTTGACATAAAACACAAAAACATACATGAAACACAGATAAAATTGTGAAAAAATACTGGAAAAAACTTCTGGATTCAGATATAATGGGGAAAATGACCAATGGAGGATCAATCTATGAGGAAAAAGTATTTAGCATTTCTGCTTGCCGGATGCATGACTGTCGGTGTTCCCTCAATGGCTTGGGCGGCAGAACAGACAACAGAAGCGGCTTCGGAAGAAACATCAGGCGGGGAGGCTGCTCCGGCAGAGGAAACAGCAGCGGCTCAGACAGCGCTTGGTACAGATGTTTACAGTTTTCAGGCAGAATATGCAGGTAATCTCATACAGCTTCCTGTGAAATATGAAGATTTTACAGCTCTTGGATGGACGCTCAGTAAAAATGACAGTCCGGATACCATGGTTCCCCCAGGATCATATACAATGGTGACATTTAACAACGGTGAAGCAAGCGTTTATGCAGATATGATGAATTTCGGCATTAATGAGGCGGCTGTTTCCGACTGCCTGGTAGCCGGCATCAAGTTTGACATGAGCTGGGGTGACATTGATCTGACTGCCAATCCGGTGAAGCTTCCGGGCGGTATTTCCATGGGAGTTTCCAATGTGGACGATATTAAAGCAGCATATGGAGAACCAAGCGATACCTATGATTCAGATCTCTATACAAAAATGACTTACCAGAAGGATACCTATGAACGTGTGGAGCTTTATGTTTATAAAGAAACCAATACACTTCTTCAGGCTGATATCAGGAACTTTAAAGAACCGGAAGGTTTCGATAAAGGCAGTGTCAGTACAGAAGTACCGGAGATTGTGACAAATTATCAGACTCCGGCAGCTCTGGGAAGTGATTTTATGGATCCGGAAGTAGAGTTCATGGGAAATCTTTATCGGCTTCCGGCTCCTGTTTCCGCCTTTCTGGATAACGGCTGGGAAATGAAGGATGTGGCAGAGGATGCCTTTGTAGAGGGAGGCGGCCTGGAATTTATTGATATGATGAAAGATAACCAGACCGTGAGTTTTTCCGTTTATAATCTGACAGAAAATGCAACCTCTGTTGAAAACTGCTTTGTGACAGAACTTGATTTTGGCTCCTATGACCCGGATGTTCTTGCGCTGAAGCTTTCAGAGAATATTACTCTTGGCGCTGATAAGAGTGAACTGATTGCAAAGGCCGGAGAGAGAGGATACCTTTACGAAGACGAAGACAACTATCTTACCATTTATCCTGATAAGGATTCGAAACTGGAACATTCGGTACAGTTCTGGTTTAACGAGGAGGAAAGTACCACAAAGGTTGCAAGTATTACGGTTCATCACGAAATGGACGAAGAATAGTATATCTGGCCGCTTATCTGATCTGATCGGATAAGCGGTTTTCCTGTGGTGAAGAAGAACTGCAGCTTTCATGGGACCGGGACAAAACTTTCTCAAATCGTAAAAAAATATCGACACTTTTATTAATTCGTGCTAAAGTATCTAAATAGCAGAAGAAAGAGAGGGTTGAAAATGATTGGAAACAGACGTTACTGGAAAGCCTGTGCAAGGCAGTTTTTAAGTGGAAAATGGGGAATTGCCATTCTGGCAATGATGGCGGCACCGGCATTAAATACAATAGGAACAATGGCTGCAATTAAACTTTTTCCCGGAGATTCCTTTCTGGCATGGCTTCTGGGAGAAGCTTTTCTGTTTATTGTTTCTCTGCTTTCCATGGTGATCAGTACAGGATATAATTTTATGCTTCTGAACATGGCCCGTGGACGGGAGTACAGATTCGGAAATCTGATCTATATGTTTAAAAAAGGATCAGACGGAGTATTGTCGGCTGCCCTGATCATGGCGCTGATCGATACGGTTCTTATGATTCCCTTTTATTATATGGTAAACATGACTGCTCCGGCAGCAGAGACAATGGAAGCAGTGCTGGAATGGAGTCAGCCGATTATGTACAGTGCGCTGGCAGCAACAGTTCTGGGAGTTGTGATTAAACTTCCCTTTGCCATGGCATTTTATATCCTTGCAGATAATCCGCAGATGAAGGGGAGAGAGGCTCTGAAAAAAAGCGCGTCTCTGATGAAGGGACATATGATGCAGTATCTTGTGCTGCAGATCAGCTTTATTCCTCTGATGTTTCTTTCCATACTGTTTCTGTATGTGGGCTTATTGTGGGTAATGCCATATATATACGCCACAAATACTATATTCTATATGGATGTGACCGGAGAGCTGAAAGAAACTCATAAAAAACATATGCATGAGGTGGCAGACTGGATTCCGAAAGAACTGGAAGATACTGCTGCAGATAAAGAGTTACAGGAACAGCGCACAGGAGATGATTATAATTCAGAGGCGTAGATTCTGATAAAAATATTTTCGTGAGAAATAGATGCGAACAAAACAACTGGAGGAAAATATGGATATTATTCAGATAATTACAAAGGAGCTGAGTGTAGAAAAGTGGCAGGTGGAAGCTGCGGTGAAGCTGATCGATGAGGGCTGCACCATTCCGTTTATTTCCCGTTACCGTAAGGAAGCAACAGGTTCCTTAAATGACGAGCAGCTTCGTTCTCTCCATGAGAGACTTCTGTATCTGAGAAACCTGGAAGATAAGAAAAATCAGGTGATCGGAAGTATTGAGGAGCAGGGAAAACTGACGCCGGAGCTGAAAAAACAGATTCTTGAAGCCCGGACACTTGTGGTTGTAGAAGACCTGTACCGTCCGTACAGGCCGAAACGGCGTACCCGGGCTATTATTGCAAGAGAAAAAGGACTGGAGCCGCTGGCAAATATCCTGATGCTTCAGATGACAGATAAAGCGCCTGAAAAAGAGGCTGAAGCTTTTGTATCCGAAGAAAAAGGCGTTGCAGATGTAAAGGCTGCCCTTGACGGAGCAAAAGATATTCTGGCAGAGCATATTTCTGATGAGGCAGATTACAGAATCTATATCCGTAAGCTGACCGCACAGAAGGGAACCGTTGTTTCTTCTGCCAGAAAGCCTGAGGAAAGCTCTGTATACGAGATGTACTATGAGTTTGAGGAGCCGGTGAAAAAGCTTGCAGGTCACAGAGTTCTTGCGCTGAACCGTGGAGAAAAAGAAAAGATCCTTACCGTAAAGATTAATGCGCCTGAGGAAGAGATCCTGGGATGGATTACCCGTCAGGTGATCAAAAAGGACAATCCCAAGACGACTCCTGTTCTGAAAGAGGTTGTGGAGGACAGCTACAAGCGTCTGATCGCTCCGGCCATTGAACGTGAGATCAGAAGTGAGCTTACAGAAAAAGCAGAAGACGGAGCCATTCATGTATTTGGAAAAAATCTGGAGCAGCTTCTTATGCAGCCTCCGATCATGGGCAAGGTGGTTCTGGGATGGGATCCTGCCTTCCGTACCGGATGTAAGCTGGCAGTAGTGGACGCTACGGGAAAGGTCCTGGATACAACAGTGATCTATCCTACAGCTCCTACTTCTGAGGCCAAGATCCGTGCAGCAAAGGACACACTGACAAAGCTGATCAGAAAATATAATATTTCTCTTATCTCTCTGGGCAACGGAACAGCATCCAGAGAGTCAGAACAGATCATTGTGGAGCTTCTGAAGGAGATTCCAGAACAGGTTTCCTATGTGATCACCAACGAGGCAGGAGCTTCTGTATATTCTGCAAGTAAGCTTGCCACAGAGGAATTTCCTAATTTTGATGTAGGGCAGAGAAGCGCGGCTTCTATTGCAAGAAGGCTTCAGGATCCTCTTGCAGAGCTTGTGAAGATCGATCCGAAATCCATTGGCGTGGGACAGTATCAGCATGATATGAACCAGAAGAAGCTGGGAGAAGCTCTTGGCGGAGTGGTAGAGGACTGTGTAAATAAAGTGGGCGTGGATCTGAACACGGCTTCCGCCTCCCTTCTGGAGTATATTTCCGGAATCAGTAAGGCCATTGCAAAAAATATCGTGGCATACAGAGAAGAAAACGGTCGTTTTAACAGCAGACGGGAGCTTTTGAAGGTGGCGAAGCTCGGACCGAAGGCATTTGAACAGTGCGCCGGCTTTACCAGGATCACAGGCGGCAAAAATCCTCTTGATTCTACAAGCGTACATCCGGAAAGCTATGAGGCGGCTCAGAAGCTTCTGGAAAAAATGGGATTTACCACTGAGGACATTGCCGGAGGAAAGCTCAGCGGAATTTCCCGTAAGATCAGCGATTATAAAAAACTTTCAGAAGAGCTTGGAGTGGGTGAGATCACACTGAGAGATATTGTGAAAGAACTGGAAAAGCCGGCAAGAGATCCCCGTGAGGAGATGCCGAAACCGGTTCTTCGTACCGATGTTCTTGATCTGAAAGATCTGAAAGAGGGAATGATCCTGAAGGGAACCGTAAGAAATGTGATTGACTTCGGAGCCTTTGTGGATATCGGAGTTCATCAGGACGGTCTTGTGCATATTTCAGAGATCAGTGAAAAGTATATCAAGCATCCGCTGGAAGCTGTCAGCGTTGGTGATGTAGTTGACGTCCGCGTACTGGGGGTTGATATGAAGAAAAAACGTATCAGCCTTTCCATGAGAGGAATTAAATAAAAAGATAACATTAATTGAGATAAAAAATGCCTGCACTTCAAATCGAAATGCAGGCGTTTTTAATCAGCTTAACAGTGCGGAGTCGTTGGAAAATTCCTGACCGCTTGCTTTTTCAAACTGATCTAGAAGATTTCTTACAGTCAGTTTTTTCTTTTCTTCTCCTTCAATATCCAGAATGATCTTTCCTTCCATCATCATGATCAGTCGGTTTCCGTGATTGATGGCATCCTGCATATTGTGGGTGATCATCATTGTGGTCAGGTGATCACGGTTGACGATCATATCTGTGATCTCCAGAACCTTTGCTGCGGTTTTGGGATCCAGAGCAGCAGTGTGCTCGTCCAGAAGAAGAAGCTTTGGCTTTTTCAGAGTTGCCATCAGAAGGGTAAGAGCCTGTCTCTGACCTCCTGACAGCAGACCGACCTTGGAGGTAAGTCTGTCTTCAAGACCGAGACCGAGAACTTTCAGAAGCTCCCGGTATTCGTCCCGTTCTTTTCGGGTGATTCCCGGACGGAGAAAACGTGTTTTGCCCCGGCGCTTTGCCAGCGCCAGATTTTCTTCAATTCCCATGGTTGCAGCGGTTCCCGTCATGGGATCCTGGAAAACGCGGCCGAGATATGCGGCTCTTTTATGTTCGGAAAGCCTGGTAACATCAGTGCCGTCAATAAGGATCTGGCCTTCGTCTACCATCCAGGTTCCGGCTACTGCATTCAGCATGGTGGATTTTCCGGCTCCGTTGCCTCCGATCACGGTAACGAAATCTCCCTCCTTTAAGGTAAGGGAAAGTCCGTTAAGGGCAAGCTTTTCATTGATGGTGCCGGGGTTGAAGGTTTTATATAAATTTTTCAGCTCAAGCATTTGTATTACCTCCGCGTTTCATTGGTTTTGCAAAATACTTTGCTTTCCAGTAAGGAACTGCAAGAAAAACAGCAACCACAAGTGCGGACAGAAGCTTCAGAAGATCTGTGTCGATTCCCATCCAGATCACTGCCTGAAGAACCAGGTAGTACAAAATGGAACCAAGAGCCACACTGAAAAGACGGAGCGCAAAGTTGCGGAATATTTTTCCGAAAACAGCCTCTCCGATGATGACGGCTGCCAGACCGATCACAATAGCGCCTCGGCCCATATTCACATCTGCAAAGCCCTGATACTGGGCAAGAAATGCGCTGGAGAGAGCTACAAGACCATTGGAGATCATAAGTCCCAGAACCTTGGCGAAATCCGTGTTGATGCCCTGAGCTCTGGACATATTTGGATTACAGCCTGTGGCGCGGAGAGAGCAGCCGATTTCCGTTCCGAAAAACCAGTAGAGAACAGCGATCAGGATCACAATAAAAACAGCTACGATCAGAATGGTGTTCTGATAAAAAGGTACGTCCTTTATATTTCTCAGAGATACCAGAAGATCATACTTACTGGAATTGACTGCCTGATTGGCTTTTCCCATGATCTTGAGGTTTACGGAATAAAGTCCAAGCTGAGTCAGGATTCCGGAAAGGATCGCGGGAATTCCCATAACTGTATGGAAGATTCCTGTTGCAAGTCCGGCCAGCATTCCGGCTCCTGTGGCAGCCAGCATGGAAACCCAGATGTTCTGGCCGCTCATCAGCATCATGATGCACACTGCGCCTCCGGTACACATGGTACCGTCCACTGTCAGATCGGCAACATCCAGAATACGGAAGGTGAGATATACGCCGATGGCCATAATGCCCCAGATCAGTCCCTGGGCAGCTGCCCCTGGAAGGGCGTTTATTAAACTCATTATATCCATGGGGAACCTCCTGGCTTATTCTTCAGCAGCGATGGCTTCGTAGTCATCCGGAATTTCAAGCCCAAGCTCTTCGCAGATTTCCGGGTTATATTTTTTGGTGAAGTTCGGTGCGTATTCCACAGGCATTTCTGCAACATCTTCTTCACCCTTCAGAATCTTTACAGCCATTTTTCCTGTGGCAGTACCGAGATCATAGTAGCTGATAGAAAGAGTGGCAACGCCGCATCCGCTGCAGATACCTTCTTCACCTGCGATTACCGGAACCTTTTCCGGAAGGCAGATATTGTTAATGATTTCAGCATTGGAAGCTGCTGTGTTGTCTGTGGGAACATAGATCACATCGCTTTCGGAAGCCGCTGTGGTGACAACGGAAGAAAGATCGTTGGAATCAGAAAATGCATAATATTCACAGGTATATCCCAGCTTTTCAAGTTCTTCCTTCACAGTGTCCACCTGATACTGGGAGTTGGGTTCAGCAGAGCAGTAGAGAAGTCCTACATTTTTTGCATCCGGGAACAGCTCGTTAAGTATGGCAGCCTGCTGATCAAGAGGCGCAAGGTCGGAAGTGCCGGAAATGTTTGTTCCTACCGTACCGTCGAAATCATCAAGATCCAGAGCAACGCCGTATTCTGTAACAGCAGTGCCCAGTACCGGAATATCTTCAGTTCCTGCGGCTGCTGCCTGAAGAGCGGCAGTTGCATTAGCCAGAATCAGATCCACATCATTAGAAACAAAATTATTGATAATAGTAGAACAGGTATTGGAGTCGCCCTGTGCGTTCTGTTCGTCAAAAGTAACCTTGTCACCGAATTCTTCTGTGAGAGCGTCTTTAAAGCCCTGTGTGGCAGCGTCAAGAGCCTCATGCTGAACCAGCTGACAGATGCCCACATTATAGGTGTCATCAGCAGCCATTACAGGTATGCTGCAGGTACCGGCAGCCATTACAGCGGAAAGTGTTAAGGCAAAAATTTCTTTTTTCATAATATATATCCTCCTTTTATTCCATTTGTGTTTAACTGTACAGAGAGAAGATTTACTTCTCTGCTTTTAACTTCTAAAGTATAACGCTTTAACGCTAAGAAGTCAAGCGGATGAACAATAAAGAAAATAGTAGCTTAAAAAAATTTAGTTAGCCGAAAAAACAGTTTGAATTTTCTGATTGTATTGACAATTTACGCCATTTTCGGTATGATTAAAGTACTTGCAGAGAGGCGGAACGCAGACGGTGTTGTGCCTCTTTATGTTTCATAAAACATATTCACTGTGTTCCTGCGCAGGCAGGAATACCTATGGGTAAGAATGGAGGAAAAGAGGATGAAAAAAGCATTAGCAGTAGGTCTGGCAGCGGCTATGGCAGTTTCCATGACAGCGCCGGTGTATGCAGAGGGAGACGGTGTTGCAAAAGAAGACCTGAAAGTGGGAATTATTTACATTGGTGACGAAAACGAAGGTTACAGTGCTGCTCATATGGCAGGAATTGATGAGATGGTTGAGAATCTGGGACTGGAAGAAGACCAGGTGATCGAAAAAACTCTGATCGGAGAAAACGAGGCGGCTTATGACGCAGCAGCAGACCTGGCAGACCAGGGATGCCAGATCGTGTTCGCAAACAGCTTTGGTCATGAGACTTATGTTCTGCAGGCTGCAGGAGAATATCCGGAGGTTCAGTTCTGCCATGCAACAGGAACTCAGGCAAAGGCAAGCGGACTTGCAAACATGCACAACTATTTTACAAACATTTATGAATCCCGTTATGTATCCGGTGTTGTTGCCGGACTTAAGCTGAACGAGATGATCGAAGCCGGAGAGATCACAGAAGATCAGGCAAAAATGGGATATGTAGGCGCATTCCCGTATGCAGAGGTTATTTCCGGATATACTTCTTTCTATCTTGGCGCAAAGAGCGTATGCCCTGCAGTTACTATGGAAGTAAAATATACAAACAGCTGGGCAAGCTTTGACCTGGAAAAAGAGTGTGCAGACGCTCTGATCTCTGACGGATGTGTTCTGATCAGTCAGCACGCAGATACAACAGGCGCTCCTACAGCATGTGAGGCAGCAGGCGTTCCATGTGTAGGCTATAACATTGATATGACTTCTGTTGCTCCGAACACAGCTCTTACATCTGCATCCATTAACTGGGGCGTATATTACACCTATGCAGTGCAGTGCATGTTGGACGGAACAGAGATCGATGTTGACTGGTGCAAGGGCTTCGCAGATGGCGCAGACAGACTGACACCACTCAATGAGAAGACTGTAGCAGAAGGAACAGAAGAAAAGGTAAAAGAAGTAGAGGATGCAATCATTGACGGTTCTCTTCATGTATTTGATACTTCTACATTTACAGTTGACGGCAAAGAAGTTACCACATATGAGAAAGATGGAACAGAGTACGTATCTGACGGATATTTCCATGAGTCTGAATTCGGATCTGCTCCGGCATTCGATCTTGCGATCGACGGAATCACCTCTATCGTGGAATAAGGCAGATACACGGCGGAGCTGCTTGTCAGCAGCTCTGCTTTTTTATATGATGGAATACTTTTAACAGCAGGATTCGATTGTATAAAAAAGCAGAGCAATCTGTATATAGTATAAATTTACTGTTCAATGCATCAAAGGAGGGAATAGAAGTGGGAGAGAATTATGCTCTTGAACTGAAACAGATCACCAAGCGTTTCGGTTCCGTTCTGGCAAATGACCATGTGGATCTCACTCTCAGAAAATCCGAGATCCTTGCGATCCTGGGAGAGAACGGAAGCGGAAAAACCACGCTGATGAATATGATCTATGGAATTTACTATCCGGATGAGGGACATATTCTGGTAGATGGAAAAGAAGTTACGATCCGCTCGCCAAAGGATTCTCATGCTTTGGGAATCGGTATGGTGCACCAGCATTTTAAACTGGTGGATGTTCTTACAGCGGCAGAAAATATTGTTCTCGGTCTTCCGGGAAAAGCAATGCTGAATATGAAAAAGATCACAGAGGAGATTCAGGTTCTTGTTAATAAATATGGATTTGACCTGGATCTGTCCCAGAAGATCTATGAAATGTCTGTTTCCCAGAAGCAGACGGTAGAAATTGTCAAAATGCTTTACAGGGGAGCCAGGATACTGATCCTGGATGAGCCTACTGCTGTTCTGACTCCTCAGGAGGCGGACAGACTGTTTGATATTCTCAGAAATATGAGGGACGACGGATGCTCCATTATCATTATCACTCATAAGCTTCAGGAGGTTCTGGCTCTTTCTGACCGTGTGGCGATCCTCAGAAAAGGCTGCTACATAGATACGGTAGAGACTTCCGGCGCAAGTGTTCAGAGTTTGTCAGAGATGATGGTAGGCGCCAAGGTGGACCTGGATATCGACCGTCCGGATCCGGTAAATCCGGAGAAACGCCTGGAGATTAAGGGGCTGACCTGCAAAGATAAAGAAGGCGTCAAAACACTGGATGATGTAGATCTTACGGTCAACAGTGGAGAAATCCTGGGTATTGCCGGAATTTCCGGAAGCGGACAGAAGGAACTTCTGGAAGCTATTGCAGGACTGCAGCCTACTGAAAGCGGAAGTATCCGGTTTACAGACAGCGACGGAAATGTGAAAGATCTGGCAAAAATGAATTCTGTGGAGATCCAGGAGCTTGGCGTAAGTCTTGCCTTTGTGCCTGAGGACCGTATCGGTATGGGTCTGGTAGGCGATATGGATATGACAGATAATATGATGCTGCGAAGCTATCACAATGGCAAAGGCGGTCTTCTGGACAGAAGAGGGCCAAGGCAGCTTGCCTCAGAGATCAAGGATCAGCTTGAAGTCATGACGCCAAGTATTTCAGCGCCTGTACGTCAGATGTCAGGCGGAAATGTACAGAAAGTACTGGTAGGACGCGAAATCGCACAGAATCCGAAGATTCTTATGGTAGCATATCCTACAAGGGGAATTGATATTAATTCTTCCCATACCATTTACAAACTTTTAAATGAGCAGAAAAAGCACGGAGTAGCAGTGATCTGCGTTATCGAGGATCTGGACGTACTTCTTGCTCTCAGCGACAGGATCGCTGTGCTCTGCGGCGGAAAAATAAGCGGAGTTGTAAATGGAAGAACTGCTACAAAAGAGGGAATTGGCCTTCTGATGACAAAACATGAAAAAGGAGGGGAGCAGTCATGAAAAGAGAACCTTTCTTAAAAATGGCCAAGCGTGAAAAGATCAGCTGGCAGAAACGGCTTCTGATTCGTTTTATTGCCCTTCTTCTGTCTCTGATCGTGTGCGCGGGCGTGATTTTTTTACTGGTAAGAATGAACCCCATGGATGTATATAAAGCGATCTGGGACGGCGCTTTAGGTTCTGAACGCCGTGTATGGATTACTCTTCGTGATACGATGGTTCTTCTGTGTATTGCAATCGGTCTGGCTCCGGCATTTAAAATGCGTTTCTGGAATATCGGTGCAGAAGGTCAGATTCTGGTAGGCGGAGCCTGTGCGGCAGCTGTGATGATCTATGCAGGGGGCAGCATGTCTCCGGTACTCCTTCTTATTATAATGTTTGTATGCAGCGCGCTTGGCGGAATGATCTGGGGAATGATTCCCGGAGTGTTCAAAGCATACTGGAATACAAACGAAACACTGTTTACTCTGATGCTGAATTATGTTGCTATGCAGATCGTTACGTTCTGCATTGTGTTCTGGGAGAATCCCAAGGGCTCCAATACGGTGGGAATTATTAATCAGACCACTCAGGCAGGCTGGCTTCCGGAACTTTTCGGACAGAAATACGGATGGAATGTCCTGATCGTTCTTGTATTTACAGTTGTGATGTTTATTTACCTGAAATACAGCAAGCAGGGCTATGAGATTGCAGTCGTAGGTGAAAGTGAGAATACAGCAAGATATGCGGGAATCCGTGTAAAAAGAGTAATTATCCGTACCATGGCCATTTCCGGCGCTATCTGCGGTGTGGCAGGCTTTATTATTGTCAGCGGCGCAAGTCATACAATTTCCACTGCAACAGCAGACGGCAGAGGCTTTACAGCGATTATTGTTGCATGGCTTTCCAAGTTTAATACATTTATCATGCTGGCAGTATCCTTTGGCATCGTGTTTATGCAGCAGGGTGCAGTGCAGATCGCAACTCAGTACGGATTAAATGAAAATGCTTCCGATGTAATCCTTGGAATTATTCTGTTTTTCCTGATCGGAGCAGAGTTCTTTATTAACTATAAGGTTGAGCGCGCAAAGAAATAGGAGGAAGATGCAATGAGTGTTCTTATTATTTTTATTCAAAAAGCCATTGTCCAGGGCATCTGTATTCTGTATGGTGCGCTTGGCGAGATTATGACGGAAAAATCCGGAAACCTGAATCTGGGAATTCCGGGAATTATGTACATGGGCGGTATTTCCGGCCTTATGGGAGCATTTTTCTACGAAAAGGATAACCCCAATCCCAATGCTCTGGTGGGAGTTCTGATCTCACTTTTGTGTGCGTTTGTGGTTGCATCCCTTGGCGGACTGATCTACAGTGTCCTGACGATTACGCTCAGAGTAAACCAGAACGTAACCGGTCTTGCCCTTACTATTTTCGGTACCGGCTTCGGAAACTTTTTCGGCGGTTCTATTTCCAAGCTTGCAGGCGGTGTAGGACAGATTTCCGTAAAGGTTACAGGAAGCGCCTATACAGCCAAGATTCCGGGATTATCTGAAATTCCGGTGATCGGAGATCTTTTCTTCAGCTATGGATTTATGACGTATCTGTGTATCATTGCGGCAGTAGTCCTTTCTGTATTTTTGTTTAAAACAAGATATGGACTGAATCTCCGTGCCATCGGAGAGAACCCGGGAACTGCAGATGCGGCGGGAATCAATGTTACCAAGTATAAATATCTTTCTACCTGTATCGGAGCAGGACTTGCAGGTCTGGGCGGACTGTATTTCGTTATGGAGTATTCAGGCGGAACCTGGACAGACAACGGTTTTGGAGACAGAGGATGGCTGGCAGTTGCCCTTGTTATCTTTGCCCTGTGGAAACCGCTTAATGCCATCTGGGGTGCGTTTCTGTTTGGAGCACTCTACATCCTGTATCTTTATATCCCGGGACTGGGAAGAAGTATGCAGGAAGTATTTAAGGCTCTGCCTTATGTGGTTACGATTATTGTTCTTGTGTTTACCAGCTTCCGTAAAAAGAAGGAACACCAGCCTCCGGCAGGTCTGGGACTTCCGTACTTCAGGGAAGAACGCTAAAAAAGTATTGCAAATACATTTATACGGCAGTATAATAAAGCATATAAAAGGAAATTCTTCGGGGCAGGGTGACTGTGATCTGCATGATGCAGAAAGCGGAATTCCCTACCGGCGGTATAGTCCGCGACCCGCTATGAGCGGTTGATCTGGTGACCGGAAGCATCCGGAATTCCAGAACCGACAGTAAAGTCTGGATGAGAGAAGAACACGCTTGTTTTTACGTGCTCAGTGCCCCGGGAATATTTCCCGGGGTTTTTTGCGCAGCAGGAAATCAGTACGCAACCTGAGAGGAATTTTCTTTAAGAAGAAGGCTGTTATTCAGGACCTTCAAAAAAGAAAAGGAGAGATAAAGTATGAGTGAACAGGTTTTAAGAGGTGGGAATGTAATGGAGAGAAGTCGGACAAGGACACTGACACAGATTGCTATGCTGGGAGCTGTGGCAGGAGTACTGATGAACTTTGAGTTTCCGATTCCGTTTCTGGCGCCGTCTTTTTACCAGCTTGATTTTTCGGAGATTCCGGTACTGATAGGAAGCTTTGCCATGGGACCTCTGGCAGGTGTGGTGATCGAGCTGGTGAAGATTCTGGTACATCTTGTGACAAAGGGAACCATGACTGCAGGTGTGGGTGATGTGGCAAACTTTATTCTGGGATGTGCTTTTGTGATTCCGGCAGGCCTGATCTACCGTTTCCACCATATCAAAAGCAGAAAACATGCTGTAGAGGGAATGGCTGCAGGAACAGTTCTTACAACTGCGGCCGCTTGTCTGATGAACGCTTTTGTACTTCTCCCGGCATATGGAAAAGCTTTTGGAATGCCTGTGGAGGCATTTATTGAAATGGGGACAGCTGTAAATCCTTCTGTAAACAGTCTGCTTGGATTTGTGGCAATGATCATTGTTCCTTTTAATCTGTTTAAGTATACACTGACTTCCGTGATCGTGTTTTTTATTTATAAAAGGATCCGTGTTATTTTAAAAGGCGACTGAAAATAATATTGAAATAAAAAGAAAACAATCAGGGCTGAGGCTTTGGTTGTTTTCCTTTTGGGAAGAAAGAAGGAGGGTTTGCTATCAAGGTATATTTTCATCTTCCAGGATTGTTTGAATTTTACGAACTGTATCAGATATTTTTTCCGTTATACCGCAGGCACAGAGAATATTTTTATGACTGGTGTGAGATAGGCTCTGTATACGGAGCTCCGGCAGATTGTATCTGGGGCGGCGGCCGTGTAGGAGAGGGAAATCATGATCCGCAGGAGGTTTTGGCCCTGATGCAGGAATATGGGATTTCAGCCCGACTGACATTCAGTAATTCTCTGCTCAGGCAGGAACATCTTTTGGATAAAAAGTGCAATGCTCTTTGTGAAGTGTTTGCAAAAAAGGGACAAAATGGTGTGATTGTTCATTCAGACCTGCTTCTGGAATATTTAAAAATAAATTATCCGGAACTTTATTTTGTTTCGTCTACCACAAAGGTACTGACAGATTTTCAATTATTTATGAAGGAAGTCAACCGGGAGGATTTTCTTTATGCCGTACCGGATTTTCGTCTCAATAAGTCTTTTGATAAATGGAAAATTCTGTCCCAGAGCCAGAAAGACAAGGTGGAATTTTTATGTAATGAATGCTGCTGGTTTGGCTGTACAGACAGAAAAAGCTGTTATGAGACTGTGAGCCGTAAAAACCTTGGAGAGGACTGTCCGGAGCATCACTGTGCGGCTCCTGACGCCAGTTATGGCTACCGTTTTTCAAAGGCAATGGAAAATCCCGGATTTATCAGTATCGACGATATAAAAAATGTTTACATGCCAATGGGATTTTCTAATTTTAAGATAGAAGGACGGGGACTTGGCAGCGCTTTGATTCTGGAATTTTTGCTTTATTATATGACAAAACCGGAGTATCATATTCATATAAGAGAAAAGATATATTTAGATAACATGCTGGATTTATTTTAAAGGAGAAAATTAACAATGGGAAAGATACATAATGTAGAAAAACTTACCGACAATCGTTTTGTCAACCTGTATCATGTGGATGCAACCAGTGTACATAATACGCCGGTATCTTACTTTGTGGCGTCCAGAGCGAAAACAGTCAGTGAAATGAAGCTGAAAACAGGAAAAAACGATCCGGACGGCGTTATCATCTACAGCCTGTACGGAGAGAAAAAAGACAGGGTGGTTCTGATCCGCCAGTATCGCTATACCCTTGGCGGATATGTATACGAATTTCCTGCGGGACTGGTGGAAGCAGGGGAAGATTTTCACGAAGGGGCAGTCCGTGAAATGTATGAAGAGACAGGTCTTACCTTTACTCCGCTTCATGTGAATCCGGCCTTTGAAAAGCCTTATTTTACTACCGTAGGGCTTACGGATGAATCTTGCGCCACCGTTTATGGTTATGCTTCCGGTGAGATCAGTAAGGCAGCCCAGGAGGACAGCGAGGAGATTGAGGTGGTTCTGGCAGATCGGAATGAAGTAAGACGCATCCTGAAGGAAGAGCGTGTAGCCATCATGTGCGCTTATATGCTGATGCATTTTTTGAAAGATGAAGAACCGTTCGAATTTCTGAATGAAGAAATATAGCTTGACAAATGCGAGAAAAACATGCTATAGTTTTTATGGTTATAAAAGCTATAGTGTGTTACTCTTTGGGAGGCATTAACTATACATAACAAGAAGTGTTTATGTGTAGTAGTGTCTTTTTTTATACAAAAAACCGGTTGAAACAGGATACAGCTGCGTATACTCACTTCTTAGATGATAATAAAAATAAGAAGGAGTAAAGTAAGAATGAAAGACAAAATTTTCAGTGTTCTTCAGCGTATAGGACGAAGCTTTATGCTCCCTATCGCCATCCTTCCGGTAGCAGGCCTTCTGCTGGGTATCGGAAGTTCGTTTACGAACGCAACCACTATTGAAACTTATGGATTAACAAAAATTCTGGGAGATGGAACCATTCTCCACTATCTTCTCATGATTATGAATAAGGTAGGAAGCGCTGTTTTTGACAACCTGGCTTTGATTTTTGCAGTAGGCGTTGCCATTGGGATGGCAAAAAAAGAGAAAGAGGTTTCCGCTCTTTCTGCAGTAATTGCTTATTTTGTTATGAATACAGCAATCAACGCCATGCTTATCAACAACGGACTGATTCTTGAAAATGGAGAGATTGCAGAATCTGTCCTTGAGGGAACAATTACTTCCGTCTGCGGTATTCAGTCTCTTCAGATGGGCGTATTTGGAGGAATTATTGTAGGCCTTGGAGTGGCGGCTCTTCATAATCGCTTTTATAGAATCCAGCTTCCAAGCGCATTGTCTTTCTTTGGAGGAACAAGATTTGTTCCTATTATTTCTACGATCGTATACATGTTTGTGGGAATTTTGATGTATTTTGTATGGCCGGCAGTTCAGAATGGTATTTTTGCACTGGGTGGTCTTGTGACAGGTTCCGGATATGCGGGAACGCTGATCTTTGGTCTCATTAAGAGAGCGCTGATCCCGTTTGGACTGCATCACGTATTCTATATGCCTTTCTGGCAGACTGCAGTTGGCGGCACTATGGAAGTGGCAGGTCAGATGGTACAGGGTGGACAGAATATCTTTTTTGCACAGCTGGCTGATTCCGCAAATATTGCACATTTCAGTGCAGATGCTACCAGATATTTTTCCGGCGAGTTTATTTTTATGATCTTTGGTCTTCCCGGCGCAGCGCTGGCTATGTATCAGTGCGCGAAGCCTGAAAAGAAAAAAGCAGCAGGCGGTCTTCTCCTTTCTGCAGCTCTGGCATGTATGGCAACAGGTATCACAGAGCCGCTGGAATTTTCTTTCCTGTTTGTAGCGCCGGCTCTTTTTGCAGTACAGGTGATCCTTGCAGGTTCTGCTTATATGATCGCTCATATGCTGAATGTTGCGGTAGGTCTTACTTTTTCCGGCGGATTTCTTGACTTTTTCCTGTTTGGTATTCTTCAGGGAAATGAAAAGACTAGCTGGCTTCGAGTAATCCCTGTAGGTATTATCTACTTCCTTTTATACTATTTTATTTTTAAATTCATGATCCGGAAATTTGATTTCAAAACTCCTGGACGTGAAGAAGACGATGTGGAAACAAAACTTTATACAAAGGCAGACGTGAATGCCAGAAAAGCTGCAGCCGGAGAGGTACAGGCTTCAGACAGTGAGGATCCGGTCAGCGAGGCGATCACCAGAGGCCTTGGCGGCAAAAAGAATATCAGTGATGTGGACTGTTGTGCAACAAGGCTTCGTTGTACGATCCACGATGCTTCCAGGGTCAATGACAGCATCCTGAAAGCAACAGGAGCTTCCGGCGTAGTCCATAAAGGAAATGGAGTGCAGGTTATTTACGGACCAAATGTGACGGTGATTAAATCTAATCTGGAGGATTATCTGGAAAAAGCTCCGGATACCTATGCAGAAACAGAGGAAGCAGGAGAAACAAAGCAGGAAGAAACAAAGAATACAGAAACAGAGAAAAAGGTTGTAAAACGCATCGTGATCTCCAGCCCTGTTACCGGAATGGCAGCGGATCTGGGAACAGCTCCTGACGAAGCTTTTGCACAGAAGATGATGGGAGACGGCGCCGTAGTAACACCTGAGGAAGCATTTGTATGTGCTCCGGAGGATGGAGAAGTTGCTTTTGTATTTGACACAAAGCATGCTATTGGATATATGACAGATTCCGGGATCAGCCTCCTGATCCACGTAGGAATCGATACAGTAAAATTAAATGGAGAGGGATTTGAGGTTCTGGTGGAAAACGGACAGAAGGTAAAAAAAGGTCAGCCTATGCTGAAGCTGGATCTGGATTATCTGAAAGCCAATGCGCCGTCTCTGGCGACGCCGGTTCTCTGTACGGAGCTTGAAGACGATCAGAGGATCCGTCTTCTGAAAGAGGGACCGGTGAAAGCAGGAGAACCACTGTTTGAGGTGGAAGTGCTGAACTAGGATCCGATGGGGAAAGATACGGATGATGTACAGGATAGTGAAGGTTTTAAATCATAATACATTTATTGGGATTCGAAGTAAAGATAAGTGTAAATGTCTGATCATGGGAAAGATCATGGCATTGCGTTTGGAACAGGCAAAATTATTAGGATTCGATTG
>OGYI01001330.1_pt1 | contig 24760 bp, 19 predicted proteins | sample 1576521 | NCBI WGS metagenome assembly OGYI01 (sample SAMEA3541484, study PRJEB24748) | human gut metagenome | biome: human gut; feature: human-associated habitat; material: faeces | place: China | collected 2012
ACACCTACCGTTATAAATCATCCATTGATCACATTGCTCATGTTGTACATGCCCGGGCCTTTTCCCTTCAGGAACTTGGCAGCCTCCACAGCGCCTTTGCCGAATACGGCTTTTGAATAGGCTGTGTGCTTGAATTCGATCACCTCATCCGGACCTGCGAAGATCACCTCGTGTTCTCCCACGATGCTGCCTCCGCGGACAGCAGACAGACCGATTTCCTTAGCGTCACGCTTCTCGCGCGTCTGGCTCCTGTCATATACATAGTGGTACTGGTTGTCCATAGCCTCATTCAGGCTGTCTGCCAGTGCCAGCGCTGTCCCGCTGGGCGCGTCTACCTTCTGGTTGTGATGCTTCTCTACAATCTCCATATCAAAGCCGGCACCGGCCAGAACCTTTGCGGCCTCCTGCACCAGCTTCAGAAGCGTATTGATACCCAGGGACATATTGGCAGACTTCAGTACCGCTACCTTCTTTGCCGCTTCTTCTACCTTCGAAAGCTGTTCCTCTGATAACCCGGTGGTGCAAAGAACAACCGGAATCTGCCTGTCTACGCAAAAGTCCAGAAGCCGGTCCGCTGCCGCCGAGTTGGAGAAATCAATGATCACATCTGCCTTTACATCACATTTTTCTATACTCTCAAACACCGGGGAGTCATTGGCGATTCCCGTATATGTATCAATGCCCGCTACGATCTCTATCGCTTCGTCCGCTTTTATAAGGCCGGTGATTACCTGTCCCATCTTGCCATTGCAGCCATGCATAATTGCCTTTACCATATCTTGAGTCCTCCTTTATCCTGTTTATAAAAATGTACAAGAAAAGGATATCATATCCGCCGCTTGGACTCAACCTATGATATCCTTTTCACATATTTTCCTACCTATATCTATACCAGCTGAATGCCAAAATCCTTCATAGCCTGTGCCAGTGATTGCTCATGTTCCGCAGTCAGTTCTGTCAAAGGCATGCGAAGCGGTCCGCAGTCCATTCCCATGAGCTTCATAGCTCTCTTTACCGGAATAGGATTCACCTCGCAGAAAAGACGGTCAATCAGAGGAATTGCCTTCAGCTGCAGTTTTGCGCTTCCTTCAATATCGCCTTCAAAGAACTTTGCGCAGATATCGTGAGTTTCTTTTGGGGCAACATTGGCCAGTACGGAGATCACTCCGATTCCGCCAAGTGACAGTAACGGCACGATCTGGTCGTCATTTCCTGAATACAGGTCGATATTACCGTCCGTCATGGACATGATCTTGGCAATCTGAGAAATATTTCCCGAAGCCTCCTTGACACCCACAATATTATCCACATTCTTCACCAGCGCAGCCACAGTAGCCGGCTCAATATTACATCCCGTACGGCTTGCAACGCTGTACATGATGATCGGCGCCTTTGCCTCCTTTGCCACTGCGGTATAGTGGGCGATCAGGCCTGCCTGCGTCGCTTTATTGTAATAAGGCGTTACCACCAGCAGCCCATCTGCACCGCTCTCTGCCGCTTCTTTGGACATGTCGATCGCCGTTCTCGTACAGTTCGAACCGGTTCCCGCAACCACAGGAATTCTTTTCTTTGTACGCTCAATGGCGAACTTCACGCAGTCCATGTGCTCCTCTTCTGTCATTGTGGCTGACTCCCCGGTAGTACCACATATAATAATACTATCTGTCTTGTTCTCACAGTGATAGTCAATCAGTTCATCCAGTTTATCGTAATCAATACTTCCATCTTCCTTAAACGGCGTGACGATAGCCACCCCAGATCCCTTGAATATAGCCATAATTTTCCTCCTGACATAGACATACTTACTTTATCACACTACTCATATATTGAAATATTATCACCAATTAAATATGATGTCAATGAAAGTCTCAGGCAGAATTTCCGCCGCCGAGATTCTATTCTTCCAGGCATTCCAGTTTGCTGACAGACACCTCATAGGCGATTCTCTTCTCCGTCTCTGTCTCTGTCAGTTTCTTGATGTATTCCCTGCTCTGGATCCTTCCCATAATCTGGACATGCTCGCCCACTTCGAATGTCGACGCGAATCTTGCATTTCTGCCCCAGCAGATGCATGGTATGTAGTCTGATTTGCCATACGGCCTGTTAACGGCCAGCAAAAGGTCCGCGATCTCTCTCCCAAGCGGCGTCTTGCGGTATACCGGCAATTTGCAGATATAGCCGTCCAGGAATATGTTGTTAGTCTTCGCCCCGTCCAGCTCCTCTTCTATAAAAGACACTTCTCTTACGAATACGGATAATACAAGTCTGTTCTTTTGTTCATCGTGTCTGTTATAAGAGCGGAACTGCCCGCTTACCATAATAAACTCTCCGGTGTAGTCCTGAGACACATCGATGAGCCGTTCCGATATCATAAGCGGAATCCTGTCTTCGGAATTGCTGAGGCGCTTTACGTTAACGTCCACCATATAAAAGCCTTCTCCAAACACTTCGTGGCTGAACGTAAACGGCGATGCGACTTCCCCCATAATGGTTACCTGGTTGTTTTCAATGATCTTATCTGACATAATTTTACAATCTCCCTTCCTCTGAATCGTATTTTGAGTCATTACATAGTCTATGAGTCAAGATTCCATTTTAGAACTAAATACTTGTAAATTTTGAAAAATGTGATAAACTAATGAAGTTGTATATATTAATAGGTAGAGAAAAGGAAGATTTGTATGAAGACAAAACGTGAAGACATTCGTAATATAGCCATTATCGCCCATGTTGACCATGGAAAGACGACATTGGTAGATGAATTATTAAAACAAAGCGGCGTATTCCGCGAGAATCAGGAAGTAGAAGAACGCGTCATGGACTCCAATGACATCGAGCGGGAGCGCGGCATTACCATCCTGTCGAAAAACACTGCCGTATACTATAAAGACACGAAGATCAACATTATCGACACGCCCGGTCACGCCGACTTCGGTGGTGAAGTGGAACGCGTCCTTAAGATGGTAAATGGAGTCGTCCTGGTGGTAGATGCTTTCGAGGGAGCCATGCCTCAGACCAAGTTCGTACTGCGCAAGGCACTGGATCTGAATCTCCCGGTCATCGTCTGCATCAATAAGATTGACCGTCCGGAAGCCAGGCCTGACGAAGTCATTGATGAGGTTCTGGAATTATTCATGGATCTGGATGCCTCCGATGACCAGCTGGACTGTCCTTTTATATACGCTTCCGCCAAATCCGGAATTGCCGTCCTGGATCTTACGGATGAAGAAAAGGACATGCAGCCTCTCTTTGAGACGATCCTGGAATATATTCCGGCGCCGGAAGGAGACCCGGATGCTTCCACCCAGGTATTGATCAGCACCATCGACTACAATGAGTATGTAGGCCGTATCGGCGTGGGAAAGGTGGACAACGGCACGATCAAAGTGGGTATGGATGCGATCGTTGTCAATGAGCACAATCCCGATCGTCAGGAAAAAGTCCGCATCAGCAAGCTCTATGAATTCGACGGACTGAATAAGGTAGATGTAAAGGAAGCTACCATCGGCTCCATCGTTGCCATCTCCGGAATTGCCGATATCTCCATCGGGGATACCATCTGCTCTCCGGAAGAGCCAAAGGCGATTCCATTCCAGAAGATCTCAGAGCCGACTATCGCGATGCAGTTTATCGTAAATGACAGTCCTTTTGCCGGCCAGGAAGGAAAATACGTTACCTCCCGGCATCTGCGCGACCGCCTGTTCCGGGAATTGAACACGGATGTAAGCCTCCGTGTGGAAGAATCCGACAGCACCGACAGTTTCAAAGTATCCGGCCGGGGCGAGCTGCATCTGTCCGTCCTGATCGAGAACATGCGCCGGGAAGGGTATGAATTCGCGGTCAGCAAGGCAGAAGTCCTGTATAAAAAGGATGAAAACGGCAAATTATTAGAACCAATGGAAGTCGCATATATTGATGTTCCGGATGAATTTACCGGAACCGTCATTGACAAGCTAAGCCAGAGAAAGGGAGAACTGCAGGGCATGGGAACCACCGGCGGCGGCTATACCAGGCTGGAGTTTAAGATTCCTTCCCGAGGGCTCATCGGCTACCGTGGAGAATTCCTCACCGATACCAAGGGGAATGGAATTATGAATACCGCGTTTGACGGGTATGCGCCTTATAAAGGGGATATCCAGTACCGCAAGCAAGGCTCCCTCATCGCTTTCGAGACTGGCGAGTCCGTAACCTATGGCTTATTCAGCGCCCAGGAACGAGGCGTACTCTTCATCGGACCAGGCGAAAAGGTATATTCCGGAATGGTAATCGGTGAAAATGCCAAGACGGATGATATTGAAGTGAACGTCTGCAAGACCAAGCATCTGACCAACACGCGTTCATCCAGCGCCGATGAAGCGCTGCGTCTGACTACGCCTAAGGTCTTAAGCCTGGAAGAAGCGCTGGACTTCATCGATACCGACGAGTTGTTGGAAGTAACCCCTGAGAATCTTAGGATCCGCAAGAAAATCCTGGATCCGAAAATGAGAAAAAGAGGAAATAAATAATGACATTTTTATGGCTGTTAGAAGGAATCCGTACTCCCTTCTTAGACAAACTGATGCAATTCATCACATATTTTGGCCAGGAAATCATCATCATAGCGGTTATCTGCGCACTGTACTGGTGCGCGGATAAGCGCTTTGCTTATCTGCTTGGCTTTACTTATTTTACGGCCGGACTGTGCGTGCAGTCCCTAAAGATCACATTCCGCATTCCAAGGCCCTGGATTCTGGATCCTGACTTCCATGCGGTAGAAAGCGCCATTCCCGGCGCTACAGGCTATTCGTTTCCCAGCGGGCATACGCAGGGCGCTACCTGCCTGTTCTTCCCGCTGGCGCTAAAAGCAAGGAAGTTCTGGATAAAGCTTCTGTGTATCCTTGCTTTCCTTGCCATTGGATTCTCCCGGATGTATCTGGGCTGCCACACGCCCAAAGATGTGCTGGCATCCATGGGCATCTCTCTTCTGGTATCTGCCCTTATCTGGCACTATCAGGAGTTTTTCCTGGATGACACCAAGCACCTGAAACTGATCGCCGCTATCCTGGCCGGCCTCTCCCTGGCTGTTGCCGCCTATTCCCTGATCCTGCTTCGAAATGGCACGATCGAAGTCAAATATGCGGCAGACTGCTGTAAGGCTGCCGGAGCAGGGCTCGGATTCGCCATCGGCTGGTACGTAGAACGTACCCGTCTGAATTTTGACACCCGCACTGGGAATTTCTGGTCCCAGATATTGAAACTGGCCGCTGGTTTAGCGGCTGCGCTCATAATCAAGGAAGGCTTTTCGCTTCTCTTCGGAAGTTCTATCTTGGCAAAAATGGTGGAATATCTTATACTGGTGTTGTGGGTATTGGTAATCTACCCTTATCTATTCAGTAAATTATTGAGGAGAAATGTATGAGACACTATGTAACGATCTTTTTGAAACGGCTGGCCGTGGTACTGGAATTCGTCATTTCCATCATGCTGGCCATCGGTATCGTCCTGCTGTGCCTTCGCATGGCTACTTCTTTAAGCAGCATCCCCAATCTGGATGTCTGGCCTAATTATGACGACCTGCTGGAAACCTGCTTTAACCTGATTATCGGCGTCGAATTAATACGGATGATGTATTCCCATACGCCAAGCACGGTATTCGAGGTTCTGCTTTTTGCAATCGCCCGCCAGATCATCGTAGACCACTCTTCTATCTGGAGCAGCCTGGTCGGCGTATGCGCCATTGCCGTACTTTTTGCAACCAGAAAATTCCTGTTCTGCGAATTTGACGTATCCGATGAAATCGTCTTTAGGGCAAGCACCAGGATCAAGACCGTCAACAAAATACTGGGCATCGACATTCCCTATGAGGGCGCAAAAACCTTGTACGAGATTATCACGAAAAAGTTCGAAGAATATGAGATTGAGACTGGCGTAGGCGCCTGCGTATACTTTTCTGACTGCGGCCTCAGGGTTGCCAAGATGCATGATGGAAAAATTTCAAGAATTGAAGTAATACGTGCTATACATTAATGTCCAAACATGATATACTACATATATCAGATAGATCACCAGTCTTGATATCAATTGTCAGACTTTATCTTCTGAAAATTATGTCGAAAAGGAGTTGGGCATCATGAAGTTTATCATTATCGGAAAGAACATCGATGTAACACCCGGCTTAAAAGAAGCCGTAGAAAACAAGTTAGGAAAGTTAGAGAGGTACTTTACTCCTGATACGGAAATCCACGTAACCTTAAGCGTACAGAGAGAACGCCAGAAAATCGAAGTAACCATCCCCGTAAAGGGCGGCATTATCCGCTCCGAGCAGGAAAGCAGCGATATGTATGTATCCATTGATCTGGTTGAAGAGGTAATTGAGCGTCAGCTTCGCAAATATAAGAACAAGTTAATTGCAAGGCACCAGGAAGGAAGTGGAAATTTCAAGCAGGAATTCTTTGACAGCGGCGAGCGTTCCGAAGATGATGGCGAGATTAAGATCGTCCGCACCAAAAAATTCGGCTTCAAGCCAATGTATCCGGAAGATGCCTGCGTACAGATGGAACTTCTTGGACATGATTTCTTTGTATTCTGCAATGCAGAGACCGATGAAGTAAATGTTGTATACAGAAGGAAAAATGGAACGTTCGGCCTGATCGAGCCTGAATTTTCCTAAAATTTCAAACTTTATATTCTTAATGATAATATTCAGGGGATGTCCCCTCCTATGGTCGATCCGTAGGAGGGGACATCCCCTTTGTCTATTCTTCCAGCACCAGCACTTCTCCGGATACTTCTGCAAAATAACACTGCTCTCCTTCTTCCATTCCTGCCTGCCCATTGGTTCCCTCGCGTATCTCGGCCTTGACGGCTTCTAAGACATCGAGAGGTACCAGCGCGGCTATTTCCACCTTATCCGTATAGATAGAATCCAGAATCTTTATGCCCCTCTGTCCAAAAATATACTGGATTTTTCCCAATCCTGCATAATCCGTGGCAAGTCGAAGTTTAACTCCGGGAATTTTGGTTATAATCACTGATGAGGCCAAACCTTGTTTGGCTGCAGATGAATAGGCACGGACCAGCCCGCCGGTTCCAAGCAGTGTTCCTCCAAAATATCTCGTTACCACTATGGCAGCATTGTGAATCTCCTCTCCAGTGAGAACATCCAGCATAGGCTTTCCCGCGGTACCGCCAGGCTCTCCATCATCGCTGCACCTTTGCAGCTCATCATGTTCCCCGATGACATAGGCAAAGCAGTTATGCGTGGCATTCCAATACTTCTTCTTCATCGCCTCGATGAACTTAAGCGCCTCTTCTTCCGTATGGACTGGCACCACAGTAGCGATAAAGCGGGATTTCTTTTCAGTGATCTCGCCCTCGCCGCCTTTGTATACCGTCTTATATTGTGATAGCATATAGTCACCCTTTCGTACATTACATAGTCGTTATATCTATTACTATACCGAATTTCTTAAGATTTTCCTACTGAAATATGAAGTTTTCATTTTTTTCTTTATTAAAGCCTGTTTATTTGCTATAATGACTTGGTATGAAGGAGGCCTGAACTCATGAATTATGGTAAGAAAAAAGCTTCTCAAAAGCAGAAAAAAATAACGTCGAAATCTACCATGCAGGGAAAAAGAGTCGGCGTACGGCTTTTCAAGGCATTTCTACTCTGTCTTGTAGTTGTGGCCGTTATCGGAGTAATTGGCGGCGGCATTTTCGTCAAGAAGATCATTGCCGACACTCCGGACGTGTCTCCATCTGACGTAAAGCCAAAAGGGTTTACTACTTTTGTCTATGCCGACGATGGCTCCACCGAGATTGAACGTTTCGTATCTTCTGGTTCAAACCGTGTATATAAGTCTATTGACGAGATACCTAAGGATTTGCAGCATGCATTTGTAGCAATCGAAGACGAACGTTTCTACGACCACAATGGTATTGATCTTCAGGGTATCGCCCGTGCAGCAGTTGTAGGCATAACTTCCGGAGATTTCTCCGAAGGCGCGAGTACCCTTACGCAGCAGCTGATTAAGAATAATGTATTTCCGAATTTCACCAAAGAAAAGACTTTCTATGACAGGCTGCAGAGAAAGCTCCAGGAGCAGTACCTTGCGCTGCAGATTGAAAAACAGATGGACAAGGATGAGATCCTGGAAAGCTATATGAACACCATCAACCTTGGCCAGAATTCCCTGGGCGTGCAGGCTGCCGCCAAGAGATATTTTAACAAGGACGTATCCGAGCTGACGCTGTCAGAAAGCGCAGTCATTGCAGGCATTACCCAGAATCCGACCGAATACAATCCGATCACCAATCCGGAGGACAACCAGAAGCGCCGGAACAAGGTTCTGAAAAACATGCTGGATCAGGGGTACATCAAGCAGGCCCAGTATGATGAAGCCATGGCGGATGATGTATATGCCAGGATCCAGACGGTCAACAGCACGGCAGGCGAAGAAAGCCCATACAGCTACTTCGTGGATGCCCTGGCAGAACAAGTCATGAAGGATCTGCGCGAGCAGTTGGGATATACGGAGACCCAGGCCTATAATGCCGTGTACAGCGGAGGCTTGAGCATCTATTCCACCCAGAATATGGGGATCCAGCAGATCTGTGATGAAGAGATGAATGACGACGCCAACTATCCCGGCCTGAAAGAATACGGCCTGGATTATGCCCTCACCGTTACAAGGGCGGATGGTTCTGTAGAAAACTATAGTTCCGGCCACATTAAGCAATATGTTAAAAATGCCTATGGCAAGGAGCAGGGGCTTCTGTACTCCAGCGAGGATGAGGCTCGCGCCATGGTGGAAGAATGGAAGACGACGATTGCCCAGGAAGGGGATGCCTATGACGAGGTTATCAATATCACCCCGCAGCCCCAGGCCGCTGTCACGATTATCGACCAGGCCACCGGCCAGATCAAGGCCATGGTAGGCGGGCGAGGAGCCAAGTCGACTAGTCTTGGGCTGAACCGTGCCTATGGAACCGGCAAGACGGGCTCCAAGAGACAGCCCGGATCCTGCTTTAAGATACTGGCGTCCTATGCGCCGGCGCTGGACGCCTGCGGCAAGACGCTGGCCACCGTCATCGAAGATGAGCCTTACACATTGAAAGGTGGACAGGTTCTGAGAAATGCGGATGGCAATTATCGCGGACCTGTTACGATCCGCAACGCCATTGCCAAGTCCGTCAATGTGTGCGCGGTAAAGCTCAGCGATGAGATTACCCAGGAATTAGGCTTTGAGTATTGCGAGAAATTCGGCATCACCACCCTTGTAAAAAGCAAGGAAGTCAACGGAGGCATATACAGCGACCTTAGCCAGACTCTGGCGCTGGGAGGCATCACAGACGGCGTTTACAATTACGAGATGTGCGCTGCCTATGCCACGATCGCCAATGGCGGCGTATACAATTCGCCTACCCTGTATACGAAGATTCTGGATCACGACGGCAATGTGCTTCTGGAAGGAACAGGCGAAAAGCGTACCGTTCTCAAGGACAGCACGGCTGCTCTTCTGACCAGCGCGATGCAGACGGTTGTGGAATCTGGTACAGGTACGGCATGCCAGCTTCCGAACATGCCGGTTGCCGGCAAGACTGGTACCACCACTTCCAATAAGGACTTGTGGTTCTGCGGCTTCACCCCTTACTATACATGCGCGGTATGGGGCGGCTACGATGATAACAAAGAATGCAACTATGATACGAACTTCCGGTTCCGCCTGTGGAAAGGCATCATGAGCAGGGTACACGAAAACCTGGAGCCTAAGGAGTTCACAATGCCATCCTCGGTTGAGCAGAAAACCGTATGCTCCATCACAGGAAAACTTGCGGTCGCAGGCAGCTGCCCGGCAATCACCGAGTATTTCGCAACCGACACGGCTCCGACAGAAAGTTGTCCGGGCCACGGCAATTCCGGCGGTAATACGGACGATAAGAAGACGGATGATCCGAATAGCGGAACCACTACGCCGACGACTCCAACCGATCCAAACTCCGGCGGTACGACTCCGCCTGACGGCGGCGGTGGGGATACGCCAGCGCCGACTCCGCCTGACGGTGGCGGCGGTGATACGCCAACACCTCCTGACGGCAGTGGTGGTGGCGAAGGTGGCACTACCCAGTAATTACGAATCAACAATAAAGAGATAAAAAATCAGCAGAATCCCAAACGATTCTGCTGATTTTATTTTCTTATATAATATAAATCAAGTCCTGATCTTGCTGTCATCCTCTAAAGGATCAATTTCGCTGCTCCGCAGATTCCTGCGTCATTTCCCAGCGTCGCAAGCACCAGCCTGGTATCTTCATTGGCAAAAAATGCCCGTTCCTTGAACGCTTTCTCCACGTACTTAAGCAGGATATCCCCGGCTTTTGACACTCCACCGCCGATCACGATGACGGAAGGATCTGTGATCGCTGCCAGATTGGCCAGCGCGTGTCCCAGATATGCGCCAAACTCTTCCACGATCTCTTCTGCGATCTTATCTCCCTTTTTCAGTTCATCAAACACGGCCTTGGCGCTAAGTTTACGGTCCTTGAGGGAAGAAGGCGCATCATCTGCTTTCAGGCGCTTTCCTGCCAGCCTGGTGATTCCAGTGGCGGAAGCGTATTGTTCGAGGCAGCCTTGGTTGCCGCATCCGCAATGATCCTCCTCCTCATAGTTGACGCAGATATGTCCGATCTCTCCGCCCGCTCCGTGGGCGCCCACCACGGGCTGTCCATTCACGATGACTCCGCCGCCCACGCCGGTTCCCAGAGTGACCATGATCAGATTCTTCTCTCCTTTGCCTGCGCCCAGCCACATCTCGCCCAGCGCAGCCATATTGGCATCATTGCCCACCGCAACCTTCATCTGCGTCAGGTCTTCCATCTCCCTCCGGACTTCCTTATATCCCCATCCAAGGTTTGCCGTATTCTGGACGATGCCTTCAGCATTTACCGGGGCAGGAATGCCAATCCCGATGCCTGACACCTGCTCCTTTCCCAGTTTCTTTTCCTCCATCTTCTGCTTCAAGGAATCGGCTACATCCGGAAGGATCGCCTCGCCTTTCTGCTCAGTCCGGGTCTTAATCTCCCACTTCTCCAATAGTTCTCCTTCTATCGTAAAGAGGCCCATCTTGACTGTGGTTCCCCCGATATCAACTCCAAAACAATACTCCATTGCTGCCATATCCTCCTATTTCTTTGCCAGATTCTGCTGTACGCGCTTATACAGTTCCTGGGCCGCGTTGTACCCCATCTTCTTCTGCCTGTGGTTGATCGCTGCCGTCTCGACAATGATTGCCAGATTACGTCCTGGACGGATCGGCAGCTGGTGGCATACGACCTTGTTTCCAAGAAACTCTGTATACTCTTCTTCCAGTCCCAGACGGTCATATTCCTTCTCCCGGTTCCAATCTTCCAGCGTAATGACCAGATCAATGTTCTGGGTCTCTCTTACGCTCTGTACGCCGAACAGGGTCTTTACATCCACGATGCCAATTCCCCTTAATTCAATAAAGTGCCTTGTAATATCCGGAGCAGAACCCACAAGAGTCTCGTCGCTGACCTTGCGGATCTCTACCACGTCGTCGCTGACAAGACGGTGTCCTCTCTTAATCAGTTCCAGGGCCGCCTCGCTCTTGCCGATTCCGCTCTCTCCCATAATCAGGACGCCTACGCCGTATACGTCCACCAGAACTCCGTGGATGGAAATGCAGGGGGCCAGCGCTACATTCAGCCAGCGGATGATCTCCGCCGTAAACTCTGAAGTCTGCTTCTCCGTTATAAACACTGGTATATTGGCCCTTGTCGCTTTCTCAAGGAGCATTGGCTCCGGCGGAAGATTCCGGCAGAAGATTATGCAAGGAATCTGATAGGACAACAATGTCTCATAAGTCTCTTCCTTCGTCTTCTCGTCCATCGTCTCCAGGAATGTATACTCAACATACCCGATAATCTGAACACGTTCCGAGTCAAAATGCTCGAAGAACCCGGTAAGCTGCAGGGCCGGCCTGTTGATATCCGGAACCTCCACCTTCTTCTCCGTCAGATCCACATCCGGCGTAAGATTCTTAAGGTTCATCTTCTCTACAACCTTCTTTAATCCAACTTTATTAGCCATAGCACTCTCCTTCATAACACTTAATTTGTACAAAATAACTGTGTTTATTATATCATATCAATGGAAAAAGTTATATACGTCCCTCGCTGATTTTTCATTCATGGACGGTAACTCCTTCAACTGCTCCACCGTAGCATTCTTGATAGCCTCGATATTCTCAAAATGACGCATCAGATCTTTCCTTCTCGCCGGACCTACTCCCGGGATATCATCCAGAATCGAATGCACCTGTCCCTGGCTGCGAAGCTGCCTGTGGAATGTAATCGCGAATCTATGAGCCTCGTCCTGGATTCTGGTAATCAACTTAAAACTCTCAGAATCCTTGTCAATGCGGATTTCCTCATTCTGGTAATACAGCCCTCTGGTTCTGTGGCTGTCATCTTTTACCATACCGCAGACCGGGATATTAAGACGAAGTTTATCCAGCACCCGAAGCGCTACATTCACCTGTCCTTTTCCTCCATCCATTAGTATCAGATCCGGAAACAGGGTAAATCCTCCCATCTCCTTCCCTTCTTCCTTCTCCCTGAGTCCATGCTCAAAACGCCTGGTCAGGACTTCTTCCATGCTGGCATAATCATCTGCCCCCTGCACCCCTTTAATCTTGAACTTCCGGTAATCATTGCGTTTGGGCCTTCCTTTTTCATATACCACCATAGAGCCTACTGACTCAAAGCCATTGGTATTGGAAATATCGTATGCCTCCATCCTCACGATCCCTGTAAGCCCCAGAAGTTTCTCCAGTTCCTTTACCGCGCCGATGGTTCTTCCTTCCTCCCGCTTCAGTCGTTCTTTATCCGTACTCAGAACCAGCTGCGCATTCTTTTTGGCCAGTTCCACTAATTTTTCCTTGGTTCCTTTCTTGGGCACGATCAGGCGTACCCGGTGTCCACGCCTCTTAGTAAGCCATTCCTCGATGACCGTCCGATCTTCTATCTCCTCCGGAAGCATCAGGCGGGGCGGGATATATGGCGTTCCAGCGTAGAACTGCTTGATGAAACTGGAGAGAATCTCGCTCTGCGTCTCTCCCTTTGCAATCTTAAGGTAGAAATGATCCCTTCCGATCAGCCTGCCTCCACGAATGAAGAATACCTGCACCACCGCGTCTTCCTCTTCCACCGCCACGGCAAGTATATCCCTGTCCTCCCCTGCCGTGTCCGTGATCTTCTGCTTCTGCGCGATCTTCTGGACGCTCGTCAGAAGTTCCCGGTACTCGATCGCTCTCTCGAATTCCAGTGCTTCCGAAGCTTCCTCCATCTTCTCTTCCAGTTCTTTTAAGATAACGTCATAATTCCCATTGAGAAAATGGATCACCTCATTGACTGATTCCCGGTACTCTTCCTGGGATATGTATCCCTGGCAGGGCGCCTTGCACTGGTGGATGTGATAGTTCAGGCAAGGACGCTCTTTTCCGATATCCCGGGGAAGCTTCCGGTTGCAGCTGCGGATCTGGTATAGTTTGCGGATCAGCTCGATGGTATCCTTCACTGCCCCTGCGCTGGTATAAGGGCCAAAATACTTAGACTTATCCTTCACCATCTTCCTTGCCAGCATGACTCTTGGAAACGGCTCTTCCACCGTCACCTTGATAAACGGATAGGCCTTGTCGTCCATCAGCATCGTATTATACTTGGGCCTGTGCTCTTTAATAAGATTGCATTCCAGCACAAGCGCTTCCAGTTCCGAATCGGTCACGATATACTCGAACCTGCGGATATGGGTCACCATCTGCTCAATCTTGGCTCCCTTGTTCCTGCTGCTTTGAAAATACTGCCGCACACGGTTCTTCAAACTGATCGCTTTTCCCACATAGATAATGTCGTCTTTCTCATCATGCATGATATACACGCCAGGCTTTCCTGGCAATTTCTTTAATTCTTCCTGAATGTCAAACATGTCGTCTCCCCCAGTAAAAAACCAGAAGAAATCCGCCTGCTCCCGGCAGATCTTCCTCTGGTTCCATACGATAATCTATCCTTCTATGATTCTATATGCTCTTCTGGCTCAGGCTGGCCCTCCTTTGCCGGGTCATCCTCTCGTGCCTCGCCGTCAGCCTCAGGAGCAGGGCTGCTGCTCTCATCCACCGGATTCATAGCGATACGTTCCTCAGACTTCTTAGCGGACTCCGGATCAATCCCTTCCACTTCGTGGAAGATATTCATGAACTCTTTGCCTGTGATCGTTTCTTTCTCGATCAGGAATGCGGCAATCTTATCCAGGGAATCCCTATGCTGGCTTAGCAGTCTCTTTGCTTCTTCATAGGCATCCTTTAGCATCTTCATGACTTCCTGGTCAATCTCGGAAGCTGTCTCCTGCCCGCAGTTGCTCACAGGCCTTCCGTCCAGATAACGGTTCTGGATGGATTCCAGGCCGATCAGGCCGAATTTCTCGCTCATGCCATACTGCGTGATCATGGCTCTGGCAACGTTGGTAGCCTTTTCAATATCATTGGCCGCCCCGGTAGTGACGGTGTCAAATACGATCTCTTCCGCCGCGCGTCCTGCCAGCATTCCCACAAGCATCGCCTGCAGTTCCTTCTTCGTATTCAGGAACTTCTCTTCCTCCGGCGTCTGCATGACGTATCCAAGAGCGCCCATGGTTCTTGGGACGATCGTAATCTTCTGTACCGGCTCCGCGTCTTTTTGAAGCGCGCTTACCAGCGCATGTCCAACCTCATGGTAAGATACGATCCTTCGCTCCTCCTGGCTCATAATCCGGTCTTTCTTTTCCTTGCCCACCAGGACTACTTCTACAGCCTCGAACAGGTCTGCCTGAGAAACTGCCTTCCTTCCATTCTTAACGGCATTGATCGCCGCCTCATTGATCATATTGGCCAGATCAGAGCCTACCGCGCCGGAAGTTGCCAGCGCAATGGCTTCCAAATCAACCGTCTCGTCCATCCGCACATCTTTGGAATGAACCTTTAATACATCGACTCTTCCCTTAAGATCAGGCTTCTCCACAATGATACGCCGGTCAAAACGTCCCGGACGCAGAAGCGCCGGATCCAGAATCTCAGGGCGGTTGGTGGCTGCCAGAAGCACAAGGCCTTTGTTACTCTCAAAACCATCCATCTCTGCCAGCAGCTGGTTCAGAGTCTGCTCCCTCTCATCGTTGCTTCCCAGCTGATTGTCACGGCTCTTGCCGATCGCGTCGATCTCATCGATAAATATGATGCATGGTGCCATCTGCTGCGCCTGCTTGAACAGGTCACGCACCCTGGAAGCACCGACGCCTACATACATCTCAACAAAGGCTGATCCGCTTAAGGAGAAGAACGGTACCTTCGCCTCGCCTGCCACTGCCTTTGCCAGCAGCGTCTTTCCGGTACCGGGAGGTCCTACCAGCAGCGCGCCTTTTGGAAGCTTGGCTCCTACGCTGGTGTATTTTCCCGGATTATGAAGGAAATCCACCACTTCCTGGAGGGATTCCTTTGCTTCATCCTGCCCGGCCACATCCTTGAATGTAACGCCGGTCTGCTTCTCTACATACATCTTGGCGTTGCTTTTGCCAACGCCCATCATTCCGCCGCCCTTAGACATCTTCCTGGTCATCCAGACAATCATGCCCACCAATAGCGCGATCGGAAGGAATGTAAAGATGATCTGGGCCACTACGGCTGAAGTGGTATCCGGTATCTCCTGCTCATACTTAACGCCGGCCTCGTACAGCTTGTCGGACAGCGTATCATCCTTTACAACGCCGGTATAATATTGCTTGGCCGGCTTCTTGTCACCCTTTGCCTTCTTCTGGGTAATCACGATCTTGTCGTTCTGGATTACGACTTTTTCTACTTTGCCTTTATCCACCATCTTCAGGAACTCATCATAACTGACTTCCTTATCCCCGGTCATCCCCTGAAATTGATAGAGGGCCAGCACCAGGATGGTGGTAATCAACGTTACCAATATAATAAAAGATAAGCCTTGCTTATTATTTTTATTATTTTTGTTCTTGTTATTCTGGTTGTCCATTTTATTCCTCCTGTATTACCCTTCCATTATACGGACAGCCTACTTAGAAATCAATAAAAACATTATGAAAAGATTGTAAACTTCCTATATCTTGTAGTATACTTGGTGTTGAAATGCTTATACTTCAAATAAACGATTTCTATAGAAAAGTAAGAGGAAAGTGTACATATGAGAATTGGATTTGACAACGAAAAATACCTTCAGATGCAGTCTTCCCATATCCGGGAGCGTATCGATCAATTTGACAACAAGCTTTATCTGGAATTCGGCGGCAAACTCTTCGATGATTACCATGCTTCCAGGGTTCTTCCGGGATTCCAGCCTGACAGCAAGCTTCGGATGCTCAAGCAGCTTTCCGACCAGGCCGAGATTGTCATTGTAATAAGTGCGGAAGATATTGAGAAGAATAAGGTACGTGGGGATCTTGGAATCACCTATGACTCCGATGTGCTCCGGCTGATGGGCGTATACCGCGAGCACGGCCTCTATGTAGGCAGCGTCGTCATTACCAAGTTCAGCGGCCAGGAAAGCGCGGTCCTGTTCAAGAACCGTCTGGAAAAGCTGGGCATCAAGGTGTACCGGCATTACGTTATCCCCGGATATCCTTCCAATGTACCCTACATCGTAAGCGATGAGGGCTACGGGAAGAATGATTATATCGAGACCTCCCGCCCACTGGTAGTGGTAACTGCCCCCGGACCGGGAAGCGGCAAGATGGCCGTCTGCCTCTCCCAGCTTTATCAGGAGCACAAGAGAGGCATCTGCGCAGGATACGCCAAGTTTGAGACATTCCCTATCTGGAATATCCCATTGAAGCACCCGGTCAACCTGGCATATGAAGCTGCCACTGCCGACTTGAATGACATTAACATGATAGACCCCTTCCATCTGGAAGCCTATGGAAAGACTACCGTCAACTACAACCGGGATGTAGAGATCTTCCCTGTGCTAAGCGCCATGTTCCAGCGCATCTACGGCGAAAGCCCTTATAAGTCTCCTACCGACATGGGCGTAAATATGGCAGGAAACTGCATCTGCGACGACGAGACCTGCAAGGATGCCTCGAGGCAGGAGATCATCCGGAGGTACTACGACTCGCTCAGAAGGCTGCTGGAAGGCGCCTGCTCCGATGCGGAAGTCTACAAGATCGAGATGCTGATGAACCAGGCCGGCATCACCGTCCATGACCGCCCGGTCGTGGATGCCGCCCTGCAAAGAGCCAAGGAGACCGGCGAACCGGCCGCGGCGCTCCAGCTCCACGACGGACGTATGATCACGGGTAAGACCTCCAACCTGCTGGGCGCTTCCGCTGCCTTGCTTCTGAATTCCCTCAAGGTACTGGCTGATATTGACCATGAAAGACACGTCATATCTCCGGAGGCCATCGAGCCAATCCAGAAGCTCAAGACGCAGTATCTGGGAAGCAAGAACCCAAGGCTGCACACGGACGAAGTGCTGATCGCCTTGTCCGTCAGCGCCGCAACCGACCCTACAGCCCAGCTGGCCTTAGACCAGCTTCCAAAACTGAAGGGCTGCCAGGCGCATACCTCGGTCATGGTAGGTTCTGTTGACATGAAGCAGTTTAAAAAATTATCCATCCAGGCGACCTTTGAAGCAAAATATGAAAAAAGTTCTGTATTTTTCAATGACAGGGGTGTATAATCTTTAAGTATTTTTTTGGACATGCTATGTAAACAGATTCAGCTAAGGAGGAAATTATGGCAGTTAAATACGTATTTGTTACAGGTGGAGTAGTATCTGGACTTGGCAAAGGAATCACGGCTGCATCCCTGGGGCGTCTTTTAAAGGCCCGCGGATATACGGTGACCATGCAGAAGTTCGATCCTTATATCAACATGGATCCCGGTACCATGAACCCTGTGCAGCACGGCGAAGTGTTTGTAACCGATGATGGAGCAGAGACCGATCTTGACCTCGGGCACTATGAACGATTTATAGACGAGAGCCTGGGCAAGAACTCTAACGTGACCACCGGCAAGATCTATTGGTCCGTCCTTCAGAAGGAACGCCGGGGAGACTTTGGCGGCGGTACCGTCCAGGTAATCCCCCACATCACCAATGAGATCAAGGATCGCTTCTACCGGAACCCTGCTGCCAAGAATACGGAGATTGCCATTATTGAAGTAGGAGGAACGGTGGGCGACATTGAAAGCCAGCCTTTTCTGGAAGCCATCCGCCAGTTCCAGCATGAAAAAGGACATGAGAATGTCATCCTGATCCACGTAACCTTGATTCCATATCTGCGCGCATCCCAGGAGATGAAGACAAAGCCTACCCAGGCCAGCGTCAAGGATCTTCAAGGCATGGGAATCCAGCCGGATATCCTGGTATGCCGTTCGGAGTACCCTCTGGATGCCGGAATCAAAGATAAGATCGCTTTATTCTGCAATGTGCCATCCAGCCATGTGCTTCAGAACCTGGATGTTGAATATCTGTATGAAGCGCCCCTGGCCATGGAAGAAGAGAATCTGGCAGGCGTCGTGTGCGAATGTCTTCATCTGGACTGTCCCAAGCCGGATCTTAAAGAGTGGTCGGAGATGGTAGACTATCTCAGGCATCCCAACACTGAAGTGACGGTAGCCCTGGTAGGAAAATATATCCAGCTGCATGATGCCTACATCAGCGTCGTGGAGGCATTGAAGCATGGCGGCATCTATAGCCGCGCCACCGTCAATATCAAATGGGTGGATTCTGAGACTGTTACCGCCGACAACGTGGAAGAACTTCTGGGCGGAGTAAGCGGCATTCTGGTACCAGGAGGTTTCGGGCACCGTGGCGTCCCCGGCAAGATCGAGGCGATCAAGTATGCCCGCACCCACCATGTCCCCTTCCTGGGACTGTGCCTGGGCATGCAGCTGGCTATCGTAGAGTTTGCCCGCAACGTGCTGGGTCATCGAGACGCGCACAGTGCCGAATTAGATCCCGATACGACGCATCCTGTGATCCACATCATGCCAGAACAGATTGGAATCGAAGATCTGGGCGGCACCCTGAGGCTCGGTGCTTATCCCTGCGTGCTGGATACCGATTCCAGAGCTTATAAGATGTATGGCAGGCAAGAAATCTCCGAACGCCACCGCCATCGCTACGAGGTTAACAATGATTACCGGGAGGAACTGTCCGCTAGCGGAATGAAGATTTCCGGCCTGTCTCCGGATGGCAGGATCGTGGAGATGATCGAGATTCCAGAACACCCCTGGTTCATCGCGACTCAGGCGCATCCCGAATTAAAGTCCCGTCCCAACCGGCCTCATCCATTGTTTCGCGGCTTCATTGAAGCTGCCCTGGAATACGCAGAGCAAAACCAGGCGGTCACAGGCCAGTTCCTGAATCAAATATAAAAAAAGCCAGAATATAGAAAGCCTGCGGAGAAGCGGATGCTGATCATGTTGAATATGCATCCGCTTCCCCGCAGGCTTTCTTGCTTGATTCATTCACTTCCTCCACATTGCGGTAAATACAATCGCCAGAAGGCAGCAGCAAAACCAGATGCTTTTGATTCCAAGCATCTCTGACATCACCGTGCCCAGCACTGCACCCAGGATAAAAAGCGCGATAATCCCAAAGTAGTGGGCGGCTTCAAGTCCTGTCCCTTCCTCTTTATTGATCAGGCAGCGAAACAGTTTCTCAGTCCCTGAACGCAGGTTCCCGGTACACATAGTAGTCGCATAAGGAAGGTTTTTGATCTTTCTGAAACTGTTGACTTGAAGGGAGCACACGAAAGAGATCGTAACATTTACCACGCCGTCCGGCATAGACGGCGGAATAAATCCAATGATCAAAAGCAGCAGCACCTCGATCGCAATGATCCAGTGCTCGTACATCGCGAATCCCCGGCTGGAGAAATATTTTTTGAGAACCTCTGTGATGAACACTCCTAAGGAAAACGCTATGATCGGCACCACATAGTACAACGCCTGCCTGTAGTCCTTGTCCGCCATATGAACGCCCAGAAGGACGATGTTTCCAGTCTGGGCATTGGCAAATACGCCTCCCCTCAGAATATAGGTGTATGCGTCCAGAAACCCTCCTACCACTGCCAGCAGGGCAGCGACCCGAAAGGTCTCATGAATCGGAATTGCTGTAATCTCTTGTTCTCGCTCCATCTTATCCGTATAGATTCTCCTTTACACACTTCAATGCTTCTGCAATCACCTGGTGCATATCATAGTACCGGTACATCCCAAGCCTCCCGCCGAAAATGACATGCTCTTCCTTTTCTGCCAGTTCCCTGTATCTTTCATACAGGGCATTGTTTTTCTCGTCATTCATAGGGTAATATGGCTGGGCGCCCTTCTCCCATGCAGCCGGGTATTCCCTGGTGATCACGGTCTTTTGGATGGCCGGCGTCCCTGTGTTCCCATATCCTCCCTGGCATCCATATTCAAAATGCTTATGCTCGATGATCCTGGTATAAGGAATCTCGTACTCTGTATAGTTTACTACGGCATTGCCCTGGTAATTTTCCATATCCAGAGTTTCCGTCTCAAACCGGAGGCTGCGGTATTCCAGCTCCCCATAGCAATAATCGTAGAAGGCGTCAATCATGCCAGTGAACACGATATGATCCGCCTCGCTTTCCAGTATCTCCCTATCTTCAAAAAAATCCACGCCCAGGCGTACCTCCACGCCTTCCAGCATCTTTTCTATGATCTGCGTATAGCCGCCGATGGGGATTCCCTGATATTGATCATTAAAATAGTTATTGTCATACACAAACCTCACCGGAAGGCGACGGATAATGAAGCTTGGCAGTTCGCTTGCCCGCTTTCCCCACTGCTTCTCCGTATATCCCTTGATCAATTTCTCATAGATATCCCGTCCCACCAGGGATATGGCCTGTTCTTCCAGGTTCGCGGGCTCCTTGATGCCTGCCTCTTTGATCTGGCGGTCTATGATCTCCTTTGCCTCTTCCGGGGTCTTGATCCCCCACATCTTGCTGAATGTATTCATATTAAAAGGCAGATTATACAGTTCATCCTTGTATCTGGCAACCGGACAGTTCGTATACCGGTTGAATTCCGCAAATTGCTGTATATAATTCCATACCTCTTTGTCCGAAGTATGGAAGATGTGCGCTCCATACTTATGAACTTGGATTCCTTCCACTTCTTCCGTAAAAATGTTGCCTCCTACATGAGGCCTTCGGTCAATCACCAGGACTTTCCTGCCCGCCTTATTCGCTTCATAGGCAAATATTGCGCCAAACAGCCCCGCTCCTACTACCAAATAGTCGTACTTCATCTTTGCATCTGCACCTTCCCTGATTATTTCTGGTGATTATTATACCCCTTCTGCTCTTATATTTCAATGGATAACCCCATCGGACCATTTGGCCTGGCTTCCCTTCTCCGTCTTTGTCACCTGAAGCTTGCAGTCAATCTGCTCCTTCAGTTCATTGACATGGGAAATGATGCCTACCAGCCTCTTGGTGCCGGCCAGATCATGAAGGACCCGGATGGCCTGTTCCCTGGCTGTATCGTCCAGAGACCCGAAGCCTTCGTCCACGAACATGGTATCCAGGCGGATGGCGCCGGCTGTGCTCTGCACGATGTCCGCAAGCCCCAGGGCCATTGCCAGGGACGCCAGAAAAGACTCGCCGCCGGATAAGGTCTTTACATCCCTCACGGACGCGCTGGCCATATGGTACACATCCAGGTCAAGTCCGGCCTGGCCCTGGCTGCTTAGATTGCCTACTTCCCGGCATTGCAGGATAAATTCATTGGATGTCATACGCGCCAGCCTCTGATTGGCCGCATGGATGATCTGCCGGAAGTACTGCCTCTGAACATAGGTTTCAAAATCCATCTTTACCGTCCCGCTCAGATTGCCGTTGGCCGTCCTGCTTAAGTTTTCCAGCATTTCATACTGACTCCTTAGGATCCCTTTCTTATCCAGATACTGCTTCAGATGCTCCTTTACGCCCTGGTTCTTCCGATTCATGCTGTAGAAGCGCATGGATTCGTTCTGTACCGCCTGCGCATCCGTCTCGGTCTTCTGGATCTCTGCCAGTATCTTATCTGTATCCGCCGGCTCCATCCCTTCCAGCTGTGCTTCTATCGTCTTAAGCATGCCCGCGGTCTCATTTACCTTGACGCGGTATTCCTGAATTTTCTGTTCCAGGAGCGCCGTTTCTTCTTCCGGCATCTTTGCGGCCTGGTATGCGGCCTCGTCCGCAAAGCCCTGCTCCTTTAGCGCCTGGTTCCATGCCTCGCTTCTTATTCCTGCCTCTCTGTCAAGTTCTTCCACTGCTTCCTGACTGCTTTTTTTCTGGCCTTCCAGCCTCCGCACGGTTTCCATGGCTTCCTTTTCCTCAGCCTTTGTCCGTTCATAGGCCTGCTTCAATACATGAAGTTTATCTTCCAGTTCTGCCAGGCGCTCTTTGGCCTGCTCCTTTGATGGAAGCGGCAATCCCTGGCACTTTGCAGCAAGATCCGCCTGGATCTGCTGATACTGCATTTTAAGTTCTTCTTGTTCTGCCTCCAGCTTGGAGTGCTGTTCTTTCAGAACGGCCAGCTGTTCCTCTATCTGCCGTTCCAGAGTTTTTGCCTCTTCATGCAGCTTAGCCCCTTTGTCTGCCCTCTCATACTCCCTAGAGGCCTCATAATACGCTTCCTGGCATTGCCTTTCTGCCTCCAGAATCCTGTGGCAGATTGCCTCCGAAAGCAGCATTCCTTCATCCGGCTCATCCTCCGTCAGTTCCCGGTAGTGTCTTAAAAAGGCGTTCTTTCCAGAACCGTACCGGATAGCCGTCTCTTGGAAGGCAGCAGCAGAGGCATCCCTTTTTTCCTCTGCCAGATTCCTGCTTTCCCTGGCTTCTTCCACCTCCTGCTGGGTAGGCGCTCCTTCCTTTAACGGCCGGAGAGCGGGATGGCTTGTGGCGCCGCATACAGGACAAGGCTCCCCTGCTTCAAGCCCCTGGGCAAGGATGCCCGCCTGTTCATCCAGAAATGCCTGGTACTTCGCCTCATAGAGTGCTGCCGCGCTCAGATAGGATTTCCGATCCTCCTCTGACCTGCCGCGTTTCCTGTGACATTCTTCCTCCAGCAACAAAAGCGTGTCAAAGGAATCTTTCAGTTCTTTCAACTGTGAAAGCCGGTGGGAGCATTGCTCCTTTTTCAGCCGCAGGGTCTCCTCATTCATCTTGCTTTCTTCATATAATTCCTGTGCCCTTCGTGCTTCCTCTCTGGAGTGCTTCAATCCGTCCTCCTTCGTTTCTGCTTCTCGAAGGATTCCCTGCTTTTTCTCCAGTGTTTTTCCAAGCGCTTCTTGCTGTTCTTTCAAGGTTTCTATCTGTTCGTACCGGGGCAGGGCATCCTGGATCCTGATAATCCCGGCTTCGCATTCAGTCTTGCAATCCAGAAATTCCTGCTCCTTCTTACTCTTTACGGCTTTTAATGCTTCCGCCAGGATTTATGCTTCCTCCAGTTTTTCTTCCGTTATACGTAAGGTATTCCTTCCCCTGTCAAGATTCATCCTTGCCTGTGCAAGCGCCTTCTCCGCAGAAGATGCCTTTTCCGCCTGTCTCGCCTGCGCAAGCCTTCTTTCTGATTCCTGGTATCTCTCCTTCTCCTTTCCAAGTTCCAGCCAGGCTTCTTTCATATTCTCATAGGTTTGGATAAGTTCATTGCGTGCCTCCGCTTCCAGCTTCCTGCTCTTTAACTGATCCAGTCTTTTTGCCAGCCTGTCAGACTCGTTCTGTCTCTCCTTTTCCAGAGCCCGTCCTTCTTGCAGGATTTCTTCCAGCGCCGCTTTTACCTCTTCATAAGGCAGGACGGCAAGGCTTTTTATCTCTTCCCATCGTACTTTTGAAGGAAGGTCCTCTACTTCCACCCGCTCTATTTCCTGCCGGATCTCGCGCAGATTATCTTCCAGCTCATAGTAGAGCCTGCCCGCGCTTTTCTTTAATTCCTCCTGCACCCTGTAATAGAGCCTGGTCTGGAATATTTTCGTAAATATTTTCTTGCGCTCTTTAGATTCGGCATGCAGAAGTTTCAGGAAATCTCCCTGGGCGATCATGGCAATCTGGGTAAATTGGACCGAATCCAGTCCGATGATCTCCTCGATCTTCTGGTCCGTCTCCCGCTTTTTGCCTTGAAAGGCGCTCCCGTCCGGCAGGATCAGCTCAACCTTGGAAGGTTCCTTCACATATCTGGGAGAGCCGTTAGCATAGCGCCTTTTTCCCAGCCGGATATATTCCGGATTTCTGCGGATCGTATATTCTTTTCCCTGATAAGAGAATGTGTATTCTACATAAGTATCCATATCTTCCGAGGCATACTGGCTGCGCATCATATTCCCGTCCCGCGCTTTGCCGCTGGTCTGGTCATACAGCGCATAGGTAATGGCATCAAATATGGTCGTCTTCCCAGATCCGGTATCCCCGGTTATCAGAAACAGCCCTTGCTGCACTCCCTGAAAATCTATCGTCGTCACTTCTGCATAAGAGCCGAAGGCTGACATCACTAATCTGATCGGCTTCATCGCTCTTCTCCCTTCGCCTCGTCAAACATCTTCTTCATAATCTCCAATTCTTCCTGCGCAAGCTGTCTGCCCTGCATCTCCTGATAAAAATCACAGAATGTCTCCAGGGGATCTTTAAGCACCAGTTCCTCGTCCATCTCCCGCAGTTTATTTCTGGTCCTGGTATTGTCTGCCTTTACCTCCAGAATCC
>OGYI01001331.1_pt1 | contig 24738 bp, 21 predicted proteins | sample 1576521 | NCBI WGS metagenome assembly OGYI01 (sample SAMEA3541484, study PRJEB24748) | human gut metagenome | biome: human gut; feature: human-associated habitat; material: faeces | place: China | collected 2012
ATTATCTTTTTCCACTGGGGTGCACCGGGAGCTGCCTGGGCTACCGTCGTCTCTCAGGGCGTGTCCGGGTTGCTTTGCCTGATTTACATCTGGAAGGCAGTGCCGGAGCTTAAGATGAAGAGAGAGGACTGGCATTTTGACAAATATATTGCAGGGAAACAGATCAGCGTGGGAATTCCCATGGGTCTTCAGTTTTCCATCACAGCGATCGGCACCATGATGGTGCAGAGCTCCCTGAATATCCTGGGCTCCTATGCAGTGGCTGCATTTACAGCCGGTTCCAAGATTGAGAGTATTTTTACCCAGGCCTTTGTAGCAATTGGAACTGCCATGTCTACATACAATGCGCAGAATATCGGAGCACGTAAGCTGGATCGTGTTCGAAAAGGATTTCGTTCTGCAGATGTGATCGGCTGTACATATGGGGTGCTCGTAGGTTTTATTCTCTTTTTCGTAGGAAAATATTTTGCCTATCTGTTCATTTCTGATAACGCAGAGGTGGTAATTCCTATGGTGGAAACGTATCTGCAATGCGTTGGGATGTTTATGATTCCCCTGTATGTAGTCAATTCCTACAGAAATGGATTCCAAGGAATGGGATACGGACTTCTGCCTATGCTTTCCGGTGTTGCAGAGCTGGTTGGAAGAGGTATCATGGCAATTGTTGCTTCCAATAAAAAGAGCTATACCATGGCATGTATGGCAAGTCCTTTTGCATGGATTGTAGCAACTGTCCTTCTTATTGGACTTTACTTCTATGTGATGAAGGATATGAAAAAGAAGTTGTGCCTGTAAAATTGAAAAACAGGGATTACAAAGCAAAAGGAAAAGTTTAATAGAATAAGTGTATCAGATAGTTTTATTAAAGGGATTCTTTTGAAGGAAATATACATTTTAAGATACAAAATGGAAAATATATGTTATAATGAAACAAGGTTTCGCCATTAGATGGAGAAGCCTTGTTCAAACAGTGTTTTTATCAGAGGAGAGTTTTATACATGAGTAAGGACAACAAGCATACTCAGGGAAGCCCGGGAGACTTTGAAGATAAAATAGATTCGGCTATGGCAGGTCTTGAAGCAGATCTGGACGAGGAATTCCACGGCGCAGACTTTTATGATGAAGATGACCAGGAGAGCGATTTTGATTCCTGGGAGGGGGAAGACGATTCCGATGCAGAAGAACTGGCTGAGCAGGATTCTGAAGAGGAGTATCCAGAGGAAGAAGAGTACGACCAGGATGAGGCAGAGCTGAGCACGGAAGAAGAGGACTTCTGGGACGAGGAAGAGACAGAATCTGAAGAAGAGGATTCAGAGGAAGAAGATTCAGAGAGCGAAGATTCAGAGGACGCTGAATCTGCAGATGAACCGGAAACATCTGAAAAAGAGCTTCAGGTGGAAATTATTCCGCCCTATTCAAATAAAGGCAGAAAGCACCGAAGAAAAGATTCTGCCGGTGCGGCAGCACCTAACCAGCCTGAGAAGCAGACTTCTAAGAAATCTGCCAGACCGTCTCCGAAGCCGGCAGCCAGATCTGCCCGTCCGACGAAGATTTCCTATGTTCCTATTACTGATGAGGAACTGGACGAGAAGATCATCCCTGTTCCCAGGAAGAAGCATAAGGGACTTAAAGTTACGGGAATTGTGGCAGCTATTCTTGCGGTGACAGCAGGATGCGCTTATGGAGCAGTGAGTTACTATTATGCAGACAGATTCTTTGAGGGAACCTATATTAACGGAATCAACTGTTCCAATAAGACTGCCTACGAAACAGAGCAGCTGATTGCAAGCAATGTAGAGGATTATTCCATTGAGATTACCGCGAGGAACCAGGAGCCGCAGGCCATCAGCGGAAACCAGATCAATTACCGCTATGTGTCTGATGGAGAAGTTCTGGATCTTTTGAAGCAGCAGAAGCCATATGAATGGGTAAAAGGGTTCATGGAGACCAGAAGCTATACCACACAGGAGAATGTGACTTTTGATAAGAGTTTGCTTCAGAGTGAAGTAAAGGAATTAAAGTGTGCACAGGCAGAAAACCAGGTTGAGCCGGAGAATGCATATGTGGCGCTTGAGGGAAGCGAGTTTACCATTGTTCCTGAGACTGAGGGCAGCAAGCTGAAGGTGAAGGAAGCCTATAAAGCGCTGGATACCGCCATTTCCGGAAGCCAGACCTCCATTGATCTGGGAAATACGCCGGATGTATATGCAGTGGCAGCAGTGACCAGCGATGATCCTACCCTTCAGGCCACCAGGGATGCTTATAATAATTATACCAAGGCCAGCATTACCTATACATTTGGAGAGCAGACAGTCACTCTTGACGGAAGCACCCTTAAGGAATGGCTGCAGTTTGATGACAAGGGACAGCTGGTGCAGGATGATGCTTCCTTTACCCAGCATATCAAGGATTTTGTGGCACAGCTGGCAAGTGAGCATGATACAGTTGGAACAACACGTTCCTTTAATACGACCAGTGGCCGTACCGTTTCTGTTTATGGCTCTGCATATGGCTGGAAAATCGATCAGGACGCAGAAGCAGCACAGCTGACAGAAGAGATCCGTACAGGCACTCAGACTACACGGGAACCGGTATATTCCATGAGAGCCAATTCTTACGGATACAATGATATTGGAAGTACCTATATCGAGGTAGATTTGAGTAGTCAGCACATGTACTATTACCAGAATGGCAGCATCATCTTTGACTCTGACATTGTTTCCGGAGATATCCGTTATGATGACAGAGCCACACCTCCGGGAATTTTCACCCTGTATTATAAGAAGAGTCCGGATGTGCTTCGTGGAGAGAAGAAGCCGGACGGCACTTACGAGTACGAAACCCAGGTTACCTACTGGATGCCGTTTAACGGCGGAATTGGTTTCCATGACGCTACCTGGCAGGCATATTTCGGCGGTGACCGCTATACCTACGCCGGATCCCATGGATGTATCAATATGCCGCTGGATGCAGCAGCTACTCTGTACAGCATTATTGATACCAATGTGCCGATCGTGTGTTTCTACTAAAAGATCATTTATCTGACTGGAAAATTGCGGGAATGATTTTTCAAACATGCTCTAGCTGAATGAAAAGGCAGCTGCATGTCTTTGAGGCTGCGGATAGCAGAACAACACAAAAGAAGTGGAGAATAAGTTAATATGAATATGGATTCATTTGATATGATACTGACTATAGCAGCTCTTGTAATGGGAGTTATGCTTCTTACCGGTCATGGAGATATTCTTATGAAAGGCGGAAATGCCGCTGAGCGTAAGAAGCTTTACGATGACAAAAAGGTCCAGCTGGTTTCCGGCGTGACCCTGCTCATTTTTGGAATTCTCACCGGTCTGGATATGGTGATCAAGAGCTATGTGTACGATATCATTTATCTGGCAGCAGTAATTGTTATCTTCATTATCATGGTGGTAGTGATTCGCAAGAAATGTAAGAAATGAGATGAAAAAGAAGCACTTGTATATCTGGAAATTGATATACAGGTGCTTCTTTTGTAATCCGGATATTGAGCTGCACTGGAGCCTGTTTGAAAAATCATTCCCGCAATCTGCTTTTGAATAACTGTGTGTCACATTCTCGTTACTTCAGTGATGAGTCAGGCACACTATTTTTTGAAAAGTAAGGAATGCTAATAAAATTTGTATAAATAATTAGAATAATTTCAACAGATCCGCTGGCTTCTCAATCATATAATCCGGTGTATCCACCTGTCCGAATCCATAGGAAGCAAATACAAATGGTACCCCTGCCTCCTGACATGCCTGGTAATCTCCGAAGGTGTCTCCTACATAAACAGGTGCTTTCAGCTGATACTTCTTAGCAATAGAACGGATATTAGCTGCCTTGGCTTCCCCGCTGTCTCCAGGACACAGATGACCTGTGAAGTATTTTCCCAGCCCTGTTTTCTCAAAAACAAGCTCAATATATCCAGCCTGGCAGTTGCTTACTACAAAAAGAGGGTAGCGTTTGTTAAGCTCCTTCAAAGTTTCTTCCAGTCCGTCGTAAACAGGTGCCCCCATCGCACGCAGCAGATCGTGCTCAGCCTGGCAGCAGATATCGATGACCCGAAGCTGCTCCGCTTCAGTCTGTTCTGGAAGGATTGCCTTCGCAATATCCGGGAGAAGTCTGCCAAACAGCCCTTTCAGCTGATCAGCTGTCACACGGACATCAAGATTCTCTTTTTCTAAAGCCTTATTCCACGCCATAGCTACAACGTCGGTGGAGTTCCATATAGTTCCGTCAATATCAAAAATAATACTGTCCATTTGAGGTTTTTAGTCCTTTCTGGTGTGCTTAAAATTCTTAAATTGCTTCTTTTCTCATTCTGTTTTGAAATCTGACGGTTTCTATTCTATATAGGAAAATCAAAAAAATCAATCTCCTAATATGGGATTTTTCAATTTTAACTGGCTTTTTGCCGATTTTATGTTATGATAGGAAAGGTGACTGTTGCTTTTGAACTATTGGTCAGTTTTATATTGCAGTGAAATAGTTACATTATTTCTTAAGACTGTCATTGAAGAAAGCCTTTTTCAGACACGTTTTGGGAGTCAGGCAGCAGCACGAGGTGAACTATGAAATACGAAAATATTACAGAAGGCCGTTTCCTGGATCGTCCGAACCGATTTATCGCACATGTGGAGATTGCGGGACAGACAGAGACGGTTCATGTAAAGAACACAGGCAGATGCAGGGAGCTTTTGATTCCTGGTGTTCAGGTTTTTCTGGAAAAGAGCAGTAATCCGGCAAGGAAAACAGCATACGATCTGGTCTGTGTAAATAAAGGCGGACGCCTGATCAATATGGATTCCCAGATTCCCAATAAAGCCGCCCTGGAATGGGTAAGGGCAGGACATCTTTTTCCGGAGGAAGTGCAGGTAACTCCTGAGAAAACTTATGGAAATTCCAGATTCGATCTGTATGCCTGTTCAGATAAGAGAAAGGCTTTTATTGAGGTCAAGGGTGTAACCCTGGAAGCAGACAATATTGCCCGTTTTCCAGATGCTCCTACTGCGAGGGGCGTGAAGCATCTGGAAGAGCTGATCCATTGCATGAGGGAAGGATATGAGGCTTATCTGCTTCTGGTGATCCAGATGAAGGGAATTACAAGATTTGAACCAAACTGGGATACGCACCGGGAATTTGGGGAAACCTTACAGAAAGCGAAAAAGGCAGGGGTGCATATTCTGGCCTATGACTGTCTGGTAGAGCCAGACGGGATGGAAATACAGAATCCAGTGCCTGTGTGTTTGGAGGAAACTAGATGACAGATGAGTTTATACAGCCTCTTCTTGCCTGGTATGATGAGAATAAAAGGATTTTGCCCTGGAGGGATAAGCACAACGCTTATTACACCTGGGTATCCGAGATCATGCTCCAGCAGACCCGCGTGGAAGCTGTAAAGCCCTATTTTGAAAGATTTATCAGGGAACTGCCGGATATCCCGGCCCTGGCAGTCTGTCCGGAGGAAAAGCTGTTAAAGCTGTGGGAAGGTCTTGGATACTATAGCCGTGTGCGGAACATGCAGCTGGCAGCCAGGGAAATGGTAGAAAAATATAATGGCAGACTTCCCGAAGACTTTTCCCTTCTTATCTCGTTAAAGGGGATAGGAAGTTACACTGCAGGAGCTATCGCTTCTATAGCGTATGGCATTCCGGTGCCAGCCGTAGATGGAAATGTTTTCCGTGTAGTCACCAGAATGACGGAAGATTCGGAAGACATTACCAGACCTGCATTTCGCAAAAAGACAGAAAGCGCATTGCAAGAAATTATCCCGAAAGACCGTCCAGGTGATTTTAACCAGGCAATGATGGAGCTTGGAGCAGTAGTGTGCGTCCCCAACGGACAGCCCAAATGTGATCTTTGTCCGGTGAGATGCTTTTGCCAGGCAGGACTTCACGGCACCATGGAGAAGTTTCCGGTGAAAGCACCAAAGAAGCCAAGAGTGGTGGAAGAGCGAACCGTTCTGGTTATTCAGGATGGAAGCTGCACTGCGATCCGCAAGCGGCCGCCGAAAGGCCTCCTTGCCGGATTATACGAGCTTCCAAATACAGAAGGATACCTGAACCGTGAGGAAGCCCTGGAATACGTGAAAGAGCTTGGCGCAGAGCCCTTATATATAGAAGAACTGCCGGAGGCCAGGCATATTTTTTCCCACATTGAGTGGCGGATGAAAGCGTACCGGATCCGCGTGTCCTCCCTGGAGCAGACACATGCCCCGGGAATTCTTTTTGCAGATAAAAAAGAATCAGAGAGAAACTACGCCATACCTTCTGCGTTTGGCGCTTATGAAAAATATATGTAACGGTTCAGCTGGCGTTTTTGAGAACATAACTCAAAGAAAAAAAGGAAAATACATCGCAAGGTGCGTAATTTTAAAATACAGAATCGTTACACTACATGAGGAGGAAAATAAATGAAATTACTGAGCATAGCAATTCCATGTTATAATTCTGAAGCTTATATGGAGAACTGCATCAAATCCCTTTTACCAGGCGGAGATGAAGTAGAGATCCTTGTAATTGACGATGGATCCAAGGACAGAACAGCCGAGATCGCAGATGAATACCAGGAGAAATATCCAGGCATTGTCCGCGCCATCCATCAGCCAAACCTTGGCCACGGCGGCGCCGTAAACACCGGTATCCACAATGCCCAGGGGCTCTATTTCAAGGTTGTAGACAGCGATGACTGGGTAAATGAAGAATCCTACAAAGAGATCCTGAAAACTCTGGAAGAGCTGGTAAAAGGCTCCAAAACAGTTGATCTTCTCATCAGTAATTTTGTATACGAGAAACAGGGTGCTACCCGCAAGAAGGTTATGCAGTATCGTCACTGCCTGCCAGTGAACCAGATTTTCACCTGGAATGAAGTAGGTCACATGCCAAAGGGAAAATATCTTCTCATGCACTCCATGATCTACCGTACCCAGCTTCTCCTTGAGTGCAACCTGACTCTGCCGGAGCATACCTTCTACGTAGATAATATTTTTGCCTTTGATCCGCTGCCGTATGTACAGAACATGTACTACCTGGATACCAATTTCTACCGTTACTTTATCGGCCGCGATGACCAGTCCGTAAACGAGACAGTTATGATCCGCAGAATCGACCAGCAGCTCCGCGTAAATAAACTGATGGTAAATTCCTACACCAGCTGCGGCAGCATGAATAAACGCACCAGAGCCTACATGATCAGTTATCTGGATATTATTACTACCATTTCCTCCATTATGCTGATCCGCTCCGGCACAAAGGAAGCTCTCGACAAGAAGAAGGAGCTTCTGGAATATATCCGCTCCACGAACCGTGCCCTCTACGGAAAACTTCGCCACAGCCTCATGGGTAACTTCATGAACCTTCCAGGCCGCGGCGGACGTAAGGTGTCTGTAGCTGCATACAAGCTTTGCCAGAAGTTCTACGGATTTAACTGATTAATGATCAGGGCGCTCTGGAGACTGTTTGAAAAATCATTCCTGCAATCTGTACGCCCCACTTTGCAGCATATTTTATCTATATTCGGTTGTCGCCGCTCGTATTTTTGTTAAAAAAACGCGCCTTCCCATTTCTGGAAGTGCGCGTTTTGTTTAATAATGTTTCCTGCGATTATTCCGTCCAATTCTCTCTACTGCCATGCCACTTGCTTCTTCTCCTGCCTTCTGCGGATAGAAAAACAGATATCCAAACAGCGCCAGCGTAGCACCACAGCACACATCAATTACGGAATGCTGCTTCAGGAACATAGTAGACATGATAATAAGTAATGTAAGAACCAATGATCCATACCTTACCCCTTTGTGGTCTCTCAGCGCCTCACAATTGGTAAGTGACATATGAACTGCCAGAGAATTAAATACATGAATACTTGGCAGAACATTGGTCGGTGTATCCGTCCGATACAGCCATCTTACCATATCTGTAAACACGTTTTCCCTTGGAAACTCCGATGGTCTTAAGTGCAGTACATTTGGATATGCATAAGACACGATCAGGAAAACAGTCATACCCATCATCATATTGAAAATCAACTGATAATATTCTTTTTTATTCTTGTTCCTGAAGATAAAGTATAAAACTGTGAGAATCTGATACGGAAACCATAATAGATAGGGGACAATAAAATACTCACAAAATGGTATGTAATCATCAAAAACAGTGTCGATCACATGAAATCCCCATACCGGCCTGCACTCCAGATACTCAAAAAAAAGCATATAAACAATGGCATACGCAAGTATGATCAGACCATGCCTGTATTTTTTTATAAATTGTACCAAGTCTTTTTCACTCCTTTTCCAATCTGGGTTACCGGTCTTGTAATTCCGGATCCCCCAAATCGTGAGAGATTATACCACAGGTAAAATGATTTTTAAAGAGCTTTTTTCAATGGAAACTGTTAAATCTTCGCGAATTCCGCCAGATTCCCCGTCAATATGAATGGGAAGAGCGGACGCACTATGTACATGGATATCGCTGCAGGTGAGAATATGTATTCCCCTGATGCCCACATGCTTTCCGAAAAAAGCAGTAGGCAGGCAAAATAAAAGCTTTATCTTACGGATACCTTCCACAAGGATCACGTCCAGAAGCTGGTCGTCAGGCTGAGCATCCGGGCAGAACTTAAAACCGCCGCCTTCATATTTCTGATTCATAACCGCTGTAAAATATACGTGGTCATAGGAAAAAGTATTCTCTCCATCTAGGGTCACTGTCATTTTTCCTGGATTAATAAAAATCAGCTGCTTCAATGCAATGAAAAGATAAATCAGCTTTCCCAGCCCAAGACGATTGAATATCTTCTTTAAGGGCGTTGCCAGAACCTCCTGGCATACGCCGGCGTCATATCCGATTCCCGTGCTGATACCGAATCGGGACTTCTTATTATTGCGGAGCAGGTAAGGAACATCCATTTTGCTGATATGCTCTGCCTTTAGGATATATTCCAGTGATTCCATTGGATCAAAAGGGAGTCTCATGCTTCTGCAGAAATCATTGCCAGAGCCGGTTGGAATGTATCCGAAGACTACCCGGTCAAAATCAGTGATGCCGGTGAGCACCTCGTGAATGGTGCCGTCACCTCCCACTGCAATGATATATACAGGCTCAGATTCAGTGCCAAGAGCACAGGCATCAGAAGCAATCTCTGCGGCATGTCCGGAATATCTTGTAAGGCAGTACTGGAAATCAATTCCCCGAAGCATAAGCTGCTGATGAATTTCATTCCAGATGGAACGTCCCCTGCCAGAGCGGGAATTGGGATTAACAATAAAATAATACATAACTTCTCCTAGGTTTTTAGAACATGTTTGCAAAATCTCCCATAAATTGTGAAGCACATATCAGGGAAAGTATTTGGGGGCATGCTCTGTGGCAAAGAACCTGAAGCCTTGCGATGTAGATTCTCTGTCTTTTATGGTTACATAATAGCATTGGTGGGATCGTTTTACAAATTAATTTTAACAAAATATTCTTAAAAATTTCTGAAGTGTGTTATAATGTAACTATTCCTTAACAATTATGGAGAGGATTTCACTGTTTGCTTAAGCAGACATCATCAAATACGAAAATAATCAGGAGTGTATACATGAAATCACTTGTAATTGCGGAAAAACCGTCCGTTGCCAGAGACATTGCCCGTGTTCTTGGCGCAAACCAGAAAAATGGTGGTATTCTCGAAGGCAAAAACTATGTAGTAACCTGGGCACTTGGACATCTTGTAACCCTGGCTGACCCGGAAGAATATGACAGAAAGTATGAAAAATGGGAAATGGCGACCTTGCCCATGCTCCCCAAGGAGATGAAGCTGGTAGTCATCCGCCAGACAGGCAGGCAATTTTCCGTAGTAAAGACTCAGCTTTTCCGAAAAGATATTGGAGAAATCATTATAGCCACAGATGCAGGACGGGAGGGGGAACTTGTTGCCCGCTGGATTCTGGAAAAAGCAGGCTGCCATAAGCCAATTAAGAGACTGTGGATTTCCTCAGTCACAGATAAAGCAATTAAAGAAGGCTTTGCCAATCTGAAAGACGGGCATGACTATGATAATCTTTACCGTGCAGCTGTTGCAAGGGCAGAAGCAGACTGGCTGGTGGGAATGAATGGTACCAGAGCTCTCACCTGTAAATACAACGCCCAGCTTTCCTGTGGCAGGGTGCAGACCCCCACCCTTGCCATGATCGCAAAGCGCGAAGAAGAAATCCGCAAATTTGTGCCAAAAGAATATTATGGTATTTCTCTGGAGACCCAGGATGTGAAATGGACCTGGAGAGATGAGAAAACAAAGAGCTTCCGTACTTTTTCCAGGGAAAGGGTAGAGCAGATCAAAGGCAGGCTGGAGAACGCTGCTCTTGAAATAACCAGTGTAGAGAAAAAAGCAAAAAAGACTATGGCCCCGGGCTTGTACGACCTGACAACTTTGCAGAGGGAAGCCAACCTGAAATATGGTTTTTCTGCAAAAGAGACCCTGAATATTATGCAGCGCCTTTACGAAAATCACAAAGTACTCACATATCCCAGAACCGATTCCCGATACATTGGAAAGGACATTGTTCCTACTATTAAGGAAAGACTGAAGGCCTGCGGAATCGGTCCGTACAGAAAGCTTGCTGGCGCACTTATGAATAAGCCTGTGCAGGTGAATGGAAGTTTTGTGGATGATAAGAGGGTCAGTGACCACCATGCGATCATTCCGACAGAACAGTTTGTTCAGCTGGACCACATGACAAATGAAGAACGGAAGATTTATGATATGGTTGTCCGTCGTTTCCTTGCAGTTCTTTATCCTGCAAGCCAGTATGAGCAGGTGACCATGGAGGCGAAAGCGGCAGGAGAAACTTTTGCAGCCAGCGGCAAAGTGATAAAAAGTCTGGGCTGGAGGGAAGTTTACGAAGGCAGAGCAGATGATGATTTGGAAGACGATACGGATGATGAGAAAAAACTGAAAGACCAGCGTCTTCCGGAGATGAAAACCGGAACCAGACTAAAGATTTTGAAAACTTCCTTAAATACAGGAAAAACAAAACCGCCAGCAAGATTCACAGAGGCAACTCTTCTTGCAGCTATGGAAAATCCGGTGAAATTTATGGAGACAAGAGATAAAGAAGCGGTGAAAACCCTGGGAGAGACTGGGGGGCTTGGAACCGTTGCCACAAGAGCAGACATTATTGAGAAACTTTTCCATTCCTTTATGATGGAGAAAAAAGGCAATGAGATCCATATTACCTCAAAGGCAAAACAGCTTCTGGAGCTGGTGCCGGAAGACCTGAAAAAGCCTGAGCTCACGGCTGACTGGGAGATGAAGCTTTCCCAGATTGCAAAAGGCAGGATACGTCAGGGGGATTTTCTTCACCAAATCCGTGACTATACCTGTGAAATTGTAGATGAGATCAAGACCGGGGAGGGCACGTTCCGCCACGACAATCTTACCAACAAAGTATGTCCGCAGTGCGGCAAAAAACTTCTGGCTGTCAATGGCAAAAACAGCAAAATGCTGGTATGCCAGGACCGTGAGTGCGGCTACCGTGAAACGATTTCCCGCACTACCAATGCCCGTTGTCCGAAATGCCATAAACGTATGGAAATGTATGTGAAAGGTAAGGAAGAGACGTTTGTCTGCCAGTGTGGTTATAAGGAGAAGCTTTCCGCGTTCCAGGCAAGACGCCAGAAAGAGGGCGCAGGAGTAGGCAAGCGTGATGTGCAGAACTATCTGCGCAGGCAGCAGAAGGAGGCAAATGAGCCGGTGAATAATGCTTTTGCACAGGCATTGTCTGGAATTAAGCTGTAAATACAGAGGATAGATAATACGGAGATGCTGTTGATGGCAGCATGTTATATTACTGTTCACTGGCAATGTTTCGCGAGACGTTTTTTGTGAATATCGTTTACAGAAAAAACGGGAATCTCAGCGGGAAATCTTGAAAATGCATGATTTCAGTGCATCGCGAAGTGAACCGTAACCATGTTTGTCTACAAAAAAATAAAAGAAAGAGGAATTTGCATATGCGCCGAGAAGTATCTTTGGAAGAGATTTCCGACGGAAGACTTTATGAATTAAATGATATGGTAAAGGCAGACTGTCAGGATTGTGCGGGCTGTCATGACTGCTGTGAGGGTATGGGGGACTCAGTTGTGCTGGATCCCATGGATGTGTACCGTCTGTGTACGAATCTGGGAAAAACACCACAGGAACTGGTAAGCACCGGGCTGATCCAGTTCGATGCCATGGATGGGAATATTCTGCCTCATCTTTGCATGAGTGGAAAAAACCAATGTTGTGTTTTCCTGAATGAACAGGGACGGTGCAGCATTCATGACTTCCGTCCTGGGTTCTGCAGACTTTTCCCATTGGGACGTTTCTATGAAAATGGAGGATTTAAGTATTTTCTGCAGATCCATGAATGTAAGAAGACAAGCCGGAGCAAGATCAAGGTAAAGAAATGGATCGACACTCCGGATCTTCGCCAGTATGAAAAGTTTGTAGCTGACTGGCATTATTTTTTGCTGGATGTGCAGGAGGTTCTTTATAATGCCACAGATGCCCAGCTGATCAAAAATCTGAATTTATATGTGGTGAATCGTTTTTATATGAAACCATATGAAGTGGGCAGAGATTTCTATGAGCAGTTTGAAGAAAGACTGACAGAAGGAAAGCAGCTGTTAAGTCTGGCATAAATGAATTGAAAAACTCCCGGAACACTTGAGCCTGTTTGAAAAATCTTACAGAAAGCTTTTTCAGACACGCTCTAGAGCGCCCGGGAGTCTTTTATTTTTAGATTGCAGTATTCCATTAGAAGCTTTGGGAGGGACTATGGTGTCTGCGCACTAAAAATCAGAAATATATATCAAATGTTAAGTGAAAATCAAATTGTTAAAAAGTAGTCCGTATAATAGAATACACGAATTTCTCCATTTTGGCAAGAGATTTTTTGTAAAAAACTAAGAAATGCCAAGATATATAAAAAATAAGATAGTTACTGGTCACAAAGTGAACAATAATACAAGACAATGCTGCATTATGAAACAGGCCAACTCATTCTGGACATTAGAGAAAAATGTTGTTATAGTAGATAAGAGAAATTAGAGAAATATATCCCTTTAAATACACAGGAAAGAGGAAAAAGCTATGCCAGTATTTGATTTCAGCGGTGCTTCTGCAAGTAAAGCGGAGGCAAAGTGTACTTACACAACATTTCACAGCAGCCATACGAAGCCTTCACCGGAGCAGCCGATCATGGTGCTTGACAATAAAGAGAGACAGTGGAAACATCATTCCTGCGGTGTGTTTACCAATCCGGTAAACCGTACTGCTTTTGATTTTAAGGAAGAAGACGGTAACCATACAGCAGATGTGGTGAAAATTGATTCCAGATTTACCAGTCTTTTGAAATGGCTGGGAGACAGCAGGATCAATGTACGTTTGTCTGGTACTAACAGGGAGGACGGATATGCGGTATACCGCATTCGCGAAACTGCTTTTGGCGGCGGCACAAAGCTTTCTGCAGAGGATGGCTTTCTGCAGTTTATGATTGAGAGACTTCTGGAGAGTAATGCACCTGCCGAGGCAGAAGAGGATGAGGAACAGGAGGAAAACGGTGATGAGATGAAACTTACCAGCATTCAGAGCATTACCGATTTTATGACCTGCGCAGGCAAAACACTGCCGGATAATATCAGACTCTGGACCAGAAGAAATCTGGCAGTGGCAAGATCCAGTGAAGTTTCTCAGGAAGAGCGCCATCATGCACAGAGGGCTCTTTCTATTATGTTGAATATCCAGTGGAAGAACAATTATTTTGAAGCAATCGATCCTGTTGAGGCAAGGAGAATCCTGGATGAAGAGCTTTATGGAATGGAGCGTGTGAAACAACGTATTATTGAGACGATTATCCAGATCAACCGTACACATACCCTTCCGGCCTACGGACTTCTTCTGATCGGACCTGCCGGTACTGGCAAATCCCAGATAGCCTATGCAGTTGCAAGAATCCTGAAACTTCCGTGGACTACGCTGGACATGAGCTCAATTAACGACTCCAAGCAGCTTACCGGAAGCCCCCGTATTTACGCAAATGCAAAGCCCGGAATTATTATGGAGGCATTTTCCATGGCTGGTGCCTCTAATCTGGTATTTATTATTAACGAGCTTGATAAGGCAAATTCCGGCAAAGGAAATGGAAATCCGGCAGACGTACTTCTTACCCTTCTGGACAATCTTGGATTTACAGATAACTATATGGAGTGTATGATCCCAACTGGCGGTGTTTATCCAATTGCTACTGCAAATGACCGTGACCAGATCAGTGCACCGCTGATGTCCAGATTTGCAGTAATTGATATTCCGGATTATACAGCTGAGGAGAAGAAAGTAATCTTTTCCAGATTCTCTCTTCCGAAAGTTCTTAAGAGAATGCATATGGAAGAGAGTGAGTGCATTATCACAGAGGGTGCGCTGGAGGCAATCATCCAGCGTTATTCCAATACTTCAGGTATTCGTGATCTGGAGCAGGCAGCAGAGCACATTGCGGCAAATGCACTGTATCAGATCGAGGTCAACCATGTAGAGAAGGTAGAGTATACCAGAGAGATGGTGGAGGAACTGCTGAAATAGTAAAATATTACATATGATAACAATATTTGCAAAATAAGAATGAAACAAGAATATACACGAGAAAAATATAACAGGAGTAATAAAATGGAATTCTGGGACATCTATGATATTAACAAGAGACCTACCGGCCGTACCATGAAACGAAACGACTGGTGTTTAAAGGACGGAGAATACCATCTCACCGTACTTGGAGTAGTGGCAAGACCAGATGGTACGTTTCTCATTACCAAACGTGTGATGACAAAAGCCTGGGCACCAGGCTGGTGGGAGGTTTCCGGTGGTGCAGCACAGGCAGGGGAATCTTCTTATGATGCTGTACTCCGCGAAGTGAAAGAGGAGACAGGCCTTGATGTAAGCGGTGCGCAGGGCGGCTATCTTTTTACTTACAAAAGAGAGAATCCAGGGGAGGGAGACAACTATTTCGTAGATGTTTACCGCTTTGTGATGGATGTGAAAGAAGAAGATCTACACCTTCAGGAAGAAGAGACAGACGGCCACATGTTTGCCACTCTGAATCAGATCAAGGAATTTGCAGCCCAGGGAAAATTCCTGCACTATGACAGTATTCAGGCTGCCTTTGAGAATCTGTAGATTTATTATATATTCTGCAGGAAATAACTGTGATATGCAGGGGGATTTTTTTAACGAATTCTGATGAAATAGGAATATTAATTAGAGCGGCTGGTCAGACTGCGAGCAGTACAATTCTGTTAAGGGTATGTAAAATATAATTGAGATAAAAATAGTTTCTTGTAATTTGAAGAAAGGTGTATTATAATAAGCAACGAAATCTGAATAAAGACCAGGGGAGTTTCAATTGAGAAGCTGAGAGTAAGGTAGTCCTTAGACCCTTTTAACCTGTTGGATCATGCCAGTGTAGGAAGTGTTTAACGATGTAATTAGGAGCATTTGTCTGGATGGCAGGTGCTCTTTTTTCATACTGACTGACAGAGCCTGTTCAGTTCCGTCACAGTTTCAAGAATGGTTCTTATTCGATTTTTAACGCAAAGTCCTGTTTATGGGACAGAAAATAGGAGGAAAAGAAAATGAACGCAAGTGTAGCAATTCAGGTACTGCCAAATGTACAGGATGAAGAGGAAGTTATCCGCATTGTAGACGAGGTGATCGCCTACATCAGATCTACTGGTCTGAACTATTATGTAGGACCATTTGAGACCACCATCGAAGGTGATTACGACCAGCTGATGGACATTGTAAAAGAGTGTCAGCATGTAGCTGAGCGTGCAGGCTGCAAGGCCATGAGCGTATATGTTAAAATTGCATACAAACCAGAAGGGGATGTACTTACCATTGAAAAGAAAGTTACCAAACATCACCAGTAAGATACCTCCAATTGCAGCCATGGCCGTGATTCTGCTTGGCTGGGAAGTGGTAAGCATTTCGGGAATTGTTCCATCCTACATGCTTCCATCTCCGGTAGCAGTGCTGACAGCCCTGTTTGGCGATCTGCCAACCATACTTTTCCATGCGAAATTCACTTTGCTGGAATCCTTTTACGGACTTCTCATTGGAATCGCGCTGGCATTTGTGTTTGCAACTATGATGGATCGGTTCCGTGTAATGGATCAGGCATTTTATCCGATCATGATCATTACGCAGACCATACCGACCATTGCCATTGCGCCAATTCTGGTGCTTTGGATGGGATTTGGAATGGCACCGAAGATCACTCTGGTTGTGATCACCACTTTTTTCCCAATTACAATCGGACTGCTGGATGGATATAAAAGTGTGGATCCGGATGCCATTCGTCTGATGAAGGCCATGGGAGCCAGCCGGGCACAGATTTTCCGCCATGTGAAATTTCCAGGTGCTTTGCCCCAGTTTTTTTCCGGGCTGAAAATATCTGCTTCCTATGCAGTTGTAGGAGCAGTTGTTTCTGAGTGGCTGGGTGGATTTAACGGACTTGGTGTTTATATGACCCGTGTAAAAAAAGCATATTCTTTTGATAAAATGTTTGCAGTCATTATCTTCATTGTGATCATCAGCCTTTTACTTCTTCTGGCAGTAAATATTGTCAGCCGGATCACAATGCCATGGCTGCAGGTAGAAAAGGAGAAAAATCATGAATAAGAATCTGAAAAAAGTAATCGCACCAGTTGCAGCGGCAGCTATGGTGCTTGCAGTTCCTACAGGTGTATACGCAGAAGATGGTGCACAGGAGAAAATCACATTCTGCCTGGACTGGACACCCAATACCAACCACACCGGACTTTATGTAGCACAGGCAAAAGGCTACTACGAAGAAGCTGGTCTTGATGTGGAAATCGTTCAGCCACCGGAAAATGGAGCAGCCCTTATGTGTGCAGCAGGTCAGGCTCAGTTTGCGATTGAGGCTCAGGATACCATGGCTGCTTCCCTTGCACTTGACGAGCCTCTTGGAATCACAGCGGTTGCAGGAATCATTCAGCACAACACCTCCGGAATCCTTTCCCGAAAAGGTGACGGAATTGACAAACCTGCCGGACTTACCGGAAAAACCTATTCCACATGGGATTCCCCAATCGAGCTTGCGATGCTGGAAAATGTTGTAAACGGTGACGGCGGAGATTTCAGCCAGGTTACCCTGATCTCTAATGATATTACAGATGAGCCAGCAGCACTTGCTGCCAAGCAGACGGATGCCATCTGGGTATTCCAGGGCTGGGGCGGAATCAATGCTGATGTAGAAGGTGTAGACTGCGACTATTTTGCATTCTCTGATATCAACCCTGTATTTGACTACTACACACCGGTTATCATTGCAAATAACGACTATCTTGCTGAGAATCCGGATCAGGCGAAAGCATTTATGGAAGCAACTGCAAAGGGATATGAGTTTGCAGCAGAGAATCCGGATGAGTCAGCACAGATCCTCATTGACGGCGATAATACAGGTTCTCTGAAGGATGCTGAAGACCTTGTAAAGAAGAGCCAGGAATTCCTTTCCACAAAATACATTGACGACGCAGAAAGCTGGGGCGTAATTGACGCAGACAGATGGAATGCATTCTACAAATGGCTGTATGAGAACCAGCTTTGCGACAAGGATCTTACTGGAGTCGGCTTCTCTAATGATTATCTTCCCCAGTAAGGAATGAAAGAGAAAGAAATTAACACATAGAGCTATTCTGTTAGGAAAATTTACCCCGATTTTTGTGGAAAATGGAACTGGTTATAGAAGTAGCACTGTGTATAAGGAACGAATATGTCATCAGAACAAAATAAAGTGATTTTAAGAGCAGAACATATTTCAAAAACATACGGTGAAAAAAAGGTTTTGGAGGACATTTCCATTTATCTGGAGCAGGGGGAACTGGTTTCCCTTCTGGGAGTCAGCGGTTCCGGAAAGACCACATTGTTCAATGTGCTTTCCGGTATTATCCCACCTGATGAAGGAAAGGTCTATCTGAAAGATCAGGATGTGACTTCCACACCTGGAAGCATCAGCTACATGCTGCAGAAGGATCTTCTCCTTCCCCACAAGAAAGTGATCGACAATGTAGCACTTCCCCTTGTACTGAAAGGCGTGAAGAAAGCAGAAGCCAGGGAAAAGACCAATCCGCTTTTTGCAGAATTTGGTCTGGAAGGCACCCAGTATCAGTATCCAAGCCAGCTGTCCGGTGGTATGCGTCAGCGTGCGGCTTTGCTTCGAACCTATTTAAGTTCCAGCGGAGTTGCCCTTCTGGATGAGCCTTTCAGTGCACTGGATACATTGACAAAGGCCAGCGTGCATAAATGGTATCTGGAAGTTATGCAGCATATTGATCTGTCTACCTTGTTTATCACCCATGATATTGATGAGGCCATTCTTTTGTCCGACCGGATTTACATTCTGAACGGAACTCCGGGAACCATCAAAGATGAGATCGTGATCCAGGAGAGAAAACCCAGGGCAGCGGATTTTGCATTGTCAGAAGAATTTTTGGAATATAAGAGACGGATTATCAGTAAGCTATAGTTTTTTTGGTTGATGAAAATAAAACTTCCCGGCAGGTTTCATACTACCTGAGTTTGAGCGCTCAGAAGCAGAAGCCTGCCGGGATCTTTTTATATAAAATATCCAGTTGACTTGCTATTGTGAAGCGGACACAAAAATGATACTATTAGTACTATAACTAAGAAGGAGAAAAGTGTAGGATGAGGAAAAATGAAAAAAGAAATGGAAAAGCACTGCTTCCTATAGTAGTGTTTGTTGTTTTGTATCTGGGGCTTGGCATATTATTTGAGTATGGCCTGGATATCGAGATGGGATTTTATAAAATCCCCGTTGTTGTAATATTTCTGGTTGCATTACTTGTTGCCTGTATACAGAACCGCGAGCTTAAATTGGATGATAAGCTGGAAGTTATGGGGATTGGAATCAGTGATCCTAACATTATTACAATGATCATAATTTTTATGCTGTCAGGTATTTTTGTAGGTATAGTCGGAAGAACATCTGCAAACAGTGTTGCATATTTTATTTTGTCACTGGTTCCGCCTCAGTTTGCAGTTGTTGTGCTTTTTGTGGTCAGCTGTTTTGTTTCTCTTGCAATGGGTACCTCTGTAGGAACAATTACACTGATCGTTCCAATTGGAGTTGCAGTAGCAAGGGTATCCGGATTTGCACTGCCGGTTTGTATTGGTTCTGTCATGAGCGGCGCCATGTTTGGAGATAATCTGTCATTTATATCAGACACAACCATTGCTGCATGTAATGGACAAGGCTGTGAAATGAAAGATAAATTTAAGGAGAATTTCTTTATTGCACTGCCAGCTGCTATTGCCAGCATTATTATTCTGCTGGTTTTGTCTGTTAAAAATTATAATGGTGGATTCATCGAAGAAAAATATGATTTAATACAGATCATTCCTTATATTCTGGTTCTTATAGGTGGTATCATCGGATTTAATGTATTTTTCGTACTGATTACAGGTATTCTAAGTGGCTCAGTTATTATGATTGCAACAGGAATGATAGCACCAACAGACCTGATCGGAAATATGGGAACTGGTGCTGCAGGGATGTTTGAAACCAGTATGGTTGCGATTCTGGTAGCTGCAATCTGTGCCCTGATCAAGGAGTACGGTGGATTTTCCGCTTTATTATACTGGATAAAGAAAGTGTTTAAAGGAAAAAAAGGCGGACTCTTGGGAATGGGATTGTTGGTTGGGTTAATGGATATTGCAACTGCCAATAATACAGTTGCGATCGTTATGGCGAACCCGATTGCAAAGGAAATGTCAAAGGATTACGGTATCAGCGCCAGAAAAGCGGCTTCTATTTTGGATACATTTTCCTGTATTTTTCAGGGGATTTTGCCGTACGGAGCGCAAATGCTGGTTGCTGTTTCTGCTGCAGCCAGTTTAGGAGAAGTGGTCAGTGCATTTGATATACTTCCAATGCTGCTGTATCCTTACATGTTGTTGCTTAGTTCACTTGTTTTTATATCTACTATGAAAGTTACGGATGGCAGACAGTGAATGCTTAAAAATCTTTTTAGAAAGTGATGAGATAAAAATGCAGACATATACATATGTTTCAAAAGGAAAATTTGAATTAATGGAAAAGCCTAAGCCTGTGCTTATAGATGACAGGGATGCTATTGTAAAGGTAACTCTTGCCAGCATCTGTTCAAGTGACCTTCATATCAAACATGGAAGTGTTCCACGTGCGGTTCCGGGGATAACAGTTGGTCATGAGATGGTAGGAATTGTAGAAGAAGTTGGAAGTGGTGTAACAAATGTGAGACCGGGAGACAGAGTAACGGTAAACGTGGAAACTTTTTGTGGGGAATGCTTTTTCTGTAAAAAAGGCTATGTTAATAATTGCACGGATAAAAATGGGGGCTGGGCTCTTGGCTGCCGCATAGACGGAGGTCAGGCAGAGTACGTGCGGGTGCCTTTTGCAGATCAGGGGCTTAACAAAATTCCGGATGAGGTTACTGACAGGCAGGCTTTGCTGGTAGGAGATGTTCTGGCTACAGGCTATTGGGCGGCACATATTTCCCAGATTACAGAAGATGATACGGTGCTGATCATCGGAGCCGGTCCTACCGGAATCTGTACGCTGCTTTGTGTGATGCTGAAGAAACCGAAGCGGATCATTATGTGCGAAAAAGACGAAAAGCGTATTGGCTTTATTAAGGAACATTATCCGCAGGTTCTTACTGTATCACCAGAAGAATGCAAGAAGTTTACGTTGGCTAACAGTGAGCATGGAGGAGCAGATGTGGTTCTTGAGGTTGCAGGAGCGGAAGCTACATTTCGTCTGGCATGGGAATGCGCAAGACCAAATGCAATTGTGACTGTGGTAGCACTTTATGATAAAGCCCAGATACTGCCTCTTCCGGATATGTACGGCAAGAATCTTACATTTAAAACCGGCGGAGTGGATGGCTGTCACTGCGAGGAAACACTGAAGCTGATTGCAGAAGGCAGGCTTGATACAGAGCCTTTGCTCACACATACTTATCCGCTTTGCAGAATTGAGGAAGCGTATGAGCTCTTTGAAAATAAGAGAGATGGAGTGATCAAAGTAGCTGTGGAATGCTAAAATTGTGCAATAGTAATGATTCGTATATTGTGAAGCGGGCACAAAAATGATACTATCATTATATAAAGAAGCAGGAGGTAAGTACGTGATGAAGAAACTTACAACAGCAAAAATATGGCAGTTTGCAGCAGGTCAGTTTGGATGGGCAATGTTGTCCGGAATCATTTCAAACTGGCTTGTGTATTTTTATCAGCCAGATGAAACCGCCATCAGCCAGGGGCAGAACGTATTTATTCCACAGGGACTGGTGGTGCTTGGCATTTTCACTATTATCGGAGGAATCACAGCCTTCGGGAGAATTTTTGATGCTTTTACAGATCCTATGATCGCGTCCTGGTCGGACCGGTGTACAGCCAAAGATGGACGGCGAATTCCATTCCTGAAATGGGCGTCCTTGCCTCTGGCACTTTCCACAGTGCTGGTGTTCTGGTCCCCGATTAATGAGAAAAGCTGGCTCAATGCAGCGTTTTTGCTGGTGATGGTTCTGGCCTATTACCTTTCCATTACAGCTTATTGCACACCGTATAATGCCTTGATTCCGGAGCTGGGACATACTCAGCAGGAGCGGCTTAACATTTCTACGGTGATTTCCTTTACATTCATTGCAGGAACTGCAGTTGCATACCTGGCACCAACTATCTGGGGTGCATTTATCCCGGCATTTGGACGTGTTGGCGCCATCCGTGTCACCTTCACGCTGATGGCAGTGGTGGCATTTATCTGCATGCTGATACCGGTATTTTGCATTCGGGAAAAGGATTACGTGGACACAGTTCCAGCAAAAGAGTCTGCTTTTCGCTCCCTGACTGCTACGTTTAAGAATGGAGAATTTTGTAAATTTGTGGGCTCCGATATTTTTTACTGGATCGCCCTTACCATGTTTCAGACAGGTCTGCCTTTCTTTGTGACCAGCCTTCTGAAGCTGCCGGAGACGATGACAACCCTGTATTTTGTGGGGATGACAGCATTGTCTTTGGTATTTTACATTCCGGTAAATAAGCTTACCCCGAAACTGGGTAAGAAAAAGATGATTCTATTTGCATTTGCTGTATTCAGTTTGGCTTATTTCTATACAGGATTTATGGGAAAAATGAGCTTTATTCCGGAAACCGTACAGGGATTGATCCTGACGGTGGTGGCAGCGCTGCCGATGGCGATTTTCGGAATTTTGCCCCAGGCGGTTGTGGCAGATATCGCCCAGAGTGATTCCATCACATCCGGAAGCAACAGGGAAGGAATGTTTTATGCGGCAAGAACCTTTGCATTCAAACTGGGCCAGAGTCTTTCCATGCTGATCTTTACTGCTGTTTCTACGATTGGAGCAGGAGAGGGAACTGGTTATAGAATCGCAGCCTTTGGCGCAGCGGTGTTTTGTATGGTGGGCGGAATTATTCTGGTGTTTTATAATGAGAAGAAGATTAATGGGATTATTGGGGGATAGTAATAAAGTATTAAGACTCTCGTAAATTGTAACACATGTCGCAGTACACCTTTTTCAAAGATACTTTTGAATGAGTTGTGTTATCAGGAATGTGTGAATCGTGATGATTGTTTTTTATGATTTTATAAGCTGCTTGTAAGAGGAGTTTTGGAATGAAAATAATACAGGAAAACGAATATTTAGATACTATGAAAAATGAGGTGGAACCTTATTTAAAGGCTCATTGCCGGGATGGGTACATTCCGGGAGCAGAAGACATTTACCATGAGAAAAATGGAATTGTAGGAAAAATCCATGTGAAACGTTATCTGGCAGATGATCCAAAAGGGGTGGTTGTAATCAGCCACGGCTTCACAGAAGGTGCGCCAAAATATGAGGAGATGATTTACTATTTTTTACAGGCTGGCTATCACGTATACATGCCAGAACATATGGGACACGGCCAAAGCTACCGCCTGACAGCAGATCCTTCATTGGTACATATTGATATCTGGAAGCGGTATGTAAGGGATTTTTTGAAAGTATGCCACGAAATCAAAAGGGCATACCCGAAGCTGCCCGTGAACCTTTTGGCCCACTCCATGGGCGGTGCAATCGGCGCAATCGCCGCAGCCTGGGAACCCACTCTTTTTCATAAAGTGATATTAAGCTCGCCTATGATCAAACCGCTCACCGGAGGTGTGCCCTGGCCGTTGACCGTACTGATCGCCCATGCAGAATGCCTTTTGGGAAAGGAAGAGTCCTATGTCTTAGGCCAGAAACCCTACGACGGAACCGATACCTTCCAAACCAGCGCTGGCACCTCCGAATCTAAATTTGCAAGGTACAACGACCTGAGAAAAGAAAAACAGTTTCTCCAGACCTGTGCACCATCCTATGGCTGGCTGAAAGCAGCCATAAAAATGAGCTGGTATTTAAGATACCACGGCTGGAAGAAACTCCGGTCTCCTCTGCTCATTTTCCAGGCCGAAAAAGACGATTTCATATCCGTCCGCGCACTTCAGAAATTCGCAGCGAAAATCAGAAAGCGCGGTGTAGCTCCCTGTGAATATGTCTACATGCCCGGGACGAAGCATGAGATATATTGTGGCGGGGATGGGACGATGGAAGTTTATTGGGATATAATAGAAAAGTTTTTAATACAATAAGTTTGGTGTTGCCTATAAAAGAAGATTATTAGTGTAGGAAACTCTGCTTTGCTGGAGCCCATTGCAGATGCGTTTTCCATATCTGTTACTGAACTGATTTTCGGTAATACCGTGAACAACGCTAACGTGTCCGCAAACATAAAAAAAGAAACGAGCATATTTTGGAATTAAAATAAAATTAATTTTAGAACAAAAAAATTGATATACGCCCAAGTAACTGAATGAAATAATATACAATCTCTTTTTTTGGTATGGTACTATAATGAAAACAGTCTGACATTGGTTCAATATAATATCATGAGATCGGAGAATGATAAATGAACTATAAAAATGTAAAAATAGATAAAACAGCAAAAATTGCCGCCGAGGCGGCCGTGGAGAAGACGGAGGAATAAGTTTCCAAACGATGGGCATACTCTGTTTGTGAGCCTGCCCGTCTGCGGTAGGATGGTGTGGCGCCCTGCCCCCCGACATCAAAATTAAAGGAGATCCTTCATTATGAGCCTAGTTCCTTATGTAGTAGAGCAGACCAACCGCGGCGAGCGTTCCTATGACATCTTTTCCCGCCTGCTGAACGACCGCATTGTGTTCCTGGGAGAAGAGGTCAACGCCACCACGGCCAGCCTGGTGGTGGCCCAGCTGCTGTATCTGGAGGCCCAGGACCCGGACAAGGACATCCAGTTTTACATCAACAGTCCCGGCGGCTCCGTCACCGACGGTATGGCCATTTATGACACGATGCAGTATATTAAGTGTGATGTGTCGACTATCTGCATCGGCATGGCTGCCAGCATGGGCGCGTTTCTGCTCTCCTCCGGCGCCAAGGGCAAGCGCTTGGCTCTGCCCAACGCGGAGATCATGATCCATCAGCCCTCCGCCGGCACTCAGGGACAGATCACCGATATGGCCATCCACCTGAAGCGCCTGGAGATTATCAAAAAGCGCATGAACCACATTCTGGCGGACAACACCGGTAAGCCGCTGGAAGT
>OGYI01001334.1_pt1 | contig 24704 bp, 14 predicted proteins | sample 1576521 | NCBI WGS metagenome assembly OGYI01 (sample SAMEA3541484, study PRJEB24748) | human gut metagenome | biome: human gut; feature: human-associated habitat; material: faeces | place: China | collected 2012
GGATCACGAACACGAACACGAACACCAACGCGAACGGCCACATGAACTTCCAACCGCGCCAATCCGCACGGTGACGGTTGACGCGAACCTGGTCCGCAGGCGTATGCAGCGCATCCGCCGCGACTGCTGCTTGCTGAGACATGCTTTCTTCTTTCTGTATGCTTTTTGCTCTATTGATCGCACAACCATGTGCAATTGTTAATCCGCAAAATCTTTTATTGTTTGAATTACAGGATTGCTATTTTTTTGAAATCTTTTTCTATTGTAAGATTTCGTTTTTAAAATTATTTTTACGAAGTGAGGCAGGCGGGTCACGTCAGACGATTCCCACCTGCCGTCGATCTTCATGGTTGCGATGGTGCGTTGCGTATGTCGGATCGCATTATCGCGTTTTTCGTTGTGCCGCACGGCAGCGGCTGGGCGCCGTCAGTCCTTGCTGGTGACGGTGTAGCCCTGCTGGTTGCCGTGATCGGTGAGCGCCTTGCTGTAGTTGACGAAGGCTTCCTCCAGAGTGATGTCCTCGCTGTAGGCCTTGGAGATCTGATCGCCGAAGGTGGACTGCGCGTACGGGTTGTACGGCAGGTACTGGAAGGCGGAGACCTTGCGCTGGGCGGCTTCGGAGAGAATCTCGTTCACGTTCTGGCCGCCGAAGTAGTCGTTGACCTTCTTGTTGGCTTCAGTGTTCGGATCGGTGAAGGAGTCGGAGGAGAGGATCTTCTTCAGGCTCGGGAAGGTGCCGGTGTCGGCCATGGTCTGGGCGCCGTCGCCGTGGGTCAAGTATTCGACGAACTTGTAGGCCGCGGCCTGCTGCTTGGACTGGGAGACGACCGCGAGTGCGGAGCCGCCGTCTTCAGCGGAGACCTCGTCACCTTCGTTCCACTGCGGGAGCTGGGCCACGCGCCAGTTGCCGGCCTGGTCAGGAGCGCCGTTCATGAGGTTAACCGGCATCCATGCGCCGATGGTGAGAGTGGCGATGTCGCCTTCGTTGAGCGCACGGTTCCAGTCGTCGGACCAGTTGGCGATCTTGGTGTCGACGAGGTCTTCGTCGATGAGCTTCTGCTGGAATTCGATGTACTTCTTCATGCCGGAATCCTTGGTCATGTCAATGGTGATGTTCTCGCCATCAACCTTCCACGGCTGCGCACCGGCCTGCCATGCCTGGGCGGTGAAGGGCTGGTATTCCATGGAGGAGCCGGAATTGTTGGTCATGTAGGCGCCGATGGCCTTGACCTTCTTGGCTGCCTCGTAATAATCGTCCCAAGTCTTGATCTGGGAGCCGTCGACGCCGGCCTTCTTGAGCACGGCATCGTTGTAGAAGAAGACTTCCGGGCCGGAATCAATCGGCAGCGCATACGGCTTGCCATCATACTGTAGCTTGCTCCACGGGCCTGCGGAGAAGTCGTCTTCGAGCTTGTCGGCACCGTAGGCGGTGAGGTCAACGAGGTCGCCGGTAACCGCGAACTGGGTGACGGTCGGGTCTTCCAGCATGACCACGTCGGGGGCACCCTTGCCTGCCGCGACGGCGTTGCTCAGTGCGGTCTGGGTGTCGGATGCGGTGCCGGTGTTGTTGAATTTGACGGTGATTCCGGGATTGGCCTTTTCGAAGTCGGCGATCAGGGCCTTCATGGTGTTGCCGGTGTCCCAGCCCCAGAAAACGAGATCCGCCTTGTCTGCGTCTCCGGCGTTGGCCTTGGCGTCGTTGCCGCCGTCGCTGCCACCGCAGGCCGCGAGGCTGGCGAGGGTTGCCACTGCTGCTACCGCTGCGAGAGCCTTCTTCATGTTGCGCATGTTCTTTTCCCTTTCTGCCATCCGCTTCGCATGCTGATTGCATGTCGGTCGCATATGTTTCGGAACATCCGCCACGGAATGCACATGCCGTGCTTTCCACTTGGTGATGTTTGTATGTTCGCGACCTGCCAAACAATACCCCCGTGGTGATGTTTGGACTGGTAGAATGGCTTTGTTTCCTTTCTGATACAACCGTGTACCATTAGCTCTGATGATACACGGTTGTATCAAGGTGTCAAGCAAACCGGTTCGATAGCCCCCCTGCAACTGTTGTGCGCTATTGAAGCGCCAACGAAATCATCGGCGTTTCGCACAAACAGAATGACATCGTTTGCACAATAATCTGCGATTGTCCGCGCATCTCAACCAAAAAATGGATCGCAAGAAAGCTACCTCACAAGAGAAAACATATAAAGAACATATAAAAAGGAGGTCTGCGAATCGCAAGCCTCCCAAAACAACGCATACGACGAAGAGACGGACTCCGCACCGCTCGATGAGCCTACAAACTGAGGAACAGCTCGTGAATGCGGGTATCGTCGGTCAGTTCGGGGTGGAACGCCGTAGCGAGAATCTTGCCCTGACGCAAACCGACCACATTGCCGTCGACCGACGTTTCGACCGTGGCCCGTTCGCCGACCTCGGCAACGAACGGTCCGCGAATGAACACCAGAGGGAAATCCTTGAGCACCACCGACGTATCCGAAGCCTCGGAAGCCCCCTCCTCACCAGCAGCCGCGGAAATCGCAGAAGAGACAGACTCCCCCGACGCAACCACCACAGCATCCGCATCGTCGGAAGCGCCGAAATCGGCGGACGCAGCGAACGAACCAAGCTGACGTCCATACGCATTGCGGCGCACGACCGCATCCAACGCGCCAAAATAGACGTTCTCGTCGTTATCGAGACGACGAGCGAGCAAAATCATGCCCGCGCAGGTGCCGAATACCGGCTTTCCAGCGGCGATATGCGCGGCGATCGGATCGAACAAGCCGGTCGAACGCAGCAATTTGCCCTGCGTGGTGCTTTCGCCGCCAGGCAGAATCACGCGGTCGATCGAATCGTCGAAATCCTCGGCGGCACGCAGCAGTTTCCACGGCGCACCAAGCCGATCCAGCATCGCCGCATGCTCGGCGAACGCGCCTTGCACCGCAAGGATGCCGGTCACGCCATGCTGCGCGGAAGCCGCACCTTCGGCAACGTCAGTCGATTCTTCCTTCGAAATGTATTCAACGGCAACAACCATCGGATCTCCTTACCCGAACCATCGCGAATCATGCGAAACGGGCTGCGCGCGGCGCATCGAACAGACATGCCGACAGCCGCACGCAGCGCACAGCGCACGAAATTACAGCGCAATCACTCGCCGCGAGCGGCCATGATGGTTTCGATCTCGTCTTCGTTGATGCCGACCATGGCCTCGCCGAGGTTCTCGGAAAGGCGTGCGAGCAGGTCGGCGTCCTGCCAATTGGCGGTGGCCTGCACGATGGCGGCGGCACGCTTGGCCGGGTCTCCGGACTTGAAGATGCCGGAACCGACGAACACACCTTCGGCACCCAGTTCCATCATGAGCGCGGCATCGGCCGGAGTGGCCACGCCACCGGCGGCGAAGTTGACGACCGGCAGACGACCGTTGTCGTGCACATACTTGGCGAGATCGTACGGCACGGCCAGCTGCTTGGCGGCCTCATACACCTCGTCGTCGCGCAGGGAGACGAGCTCGCGGATCTGCTTGTTCATGGTGCGCATGTGGCGCACGGCCTGGATCACGTCGCCGGTGCCCGGCTCGCCCTTGGTGCGGATCATGGAAGCGCCCTCGGCGATACGGCGCAGCGCCTCGCCCAGGTTCTTCGCGCCGCACACGAACGGCACGTCGAACTGGTTCTTGTCGATGTGGTACACGTCGTCGGCGGGGCTCAGCACTTCGGATTCGTCGATGTAGTCGATTTCGATGGCCTGCAGAATGCGGGCTTCGGCAACATGGCCGATACGAACCTTTGCCATGACCGGAATGGACACGGCTTCCTGAATGCCCTTGATCATGGCCGGATCGCTCATGCGGGAAACGCCGCCGGCAGCACGAATATCGGCCGGAATACGCTCGAGAGCCATCACCGCGCATGCGCCCGCGTCCTGTGCGATCTTCGCCTGCTCCGGGGTGGTGACGTCCATGATCACGCCACCCTTGAGCATCTGCGCCAGATTCTTGTTCAGTTCGTTCCTGTTGTTGGCCATCGCCAGCCTTTCGTCGAATCGTATTCCACCCTGCTGCAGAGCGGATATCTCTTGACACAGATACTAACGATTTTTCGTTACAAAATCATGTGAACTGAATATTTGCACGTCTTAAAAAGTTGCTTTTCTTAAATTCTGACTATCATTTTCATGATTGTTTCATTTTCTTACGATTTCGATTCTGCCGACGATTCCGTAATTTCATTCGCTTTTCTTGCCTGATATGCGCCATTCGCTTTCGATTCGCGCGCACGGCTCCTTTCGACCGCACTTTCGATGCACGCTATAAGAAATACGAATGACGCATGATTTTCATACGACCACATTGCGGACGGGGGTGCAGATGGATTCGCGTATTGCGCACTACATACGCAGTATGCGATCAGCGATGCGCATGGTGGAATCGCGGTGCGACACCAGCACGACGGCGCTCCCCCGCTCGGCAAGATCATTGATCGACCCGAGAATCACCGACTCGTTATAGGCGTCAAGACGGCTCGTCGGCTCGTCGAACAGCACCAAATCGGCGTCGCGAAGGAACATGCGGGCCAATCCGATGCGCTGTTTCTCACCCTCCGAAAGGCGGCCACCCAGCTCGCCGACCTGCGTATCCAAGCCGTTCGGCAGCGCATCGACCAGTTCGAGCGCGGACGCCTTGGCGAGGGCTTCGCGCAATACGGAATCGGGAATGTCGTGCGCGAGGTCCGAATCGGAGGAATCAGCGGAATCACCGCCAGCATTACTGCTGGAATTACTACAGAAATTACTGCCAGAATTACTGCCAGAATCCGAAAAATCGGCGTCATTGCAGGCAATAGCGAGATTTTCGCGAATCGTTCCGTCGAACAGATACGTCTCCTGTCCCATCATCGTCTGCACGCGCCGACGCCATCCGGCGTCAACCTGCGGCAATGGAACATCCGACAGCGAAATCGTGCCGGAATCCGGATCCCAGTAGCGCATCAGCAGTTTCAACATCGTTGATTTTCCACGCCCGGACGGGCCTTGAATACCGAGAATGCCCTGCCGTGAAACATCGAGTGAAACATGGTCGAGCACCGGTTGCGAGGCGATGCCGGCACCTTGTTCGCCGGAGGATTGCGCTTCCGCGGGGCGTGCCGGACTCATGCCAGTCGCATGCTCCGACCGCCCGTTTGGCGTGCGTTCGCCGGAAATACGGGCGCCGGATCCATAGCCGAATGTGACATCGCGCATTGTCATGCCCTGATATTCCGGGCGTTCGCTCCCCTGCTCGACCACAGCGGGAGCCTCATCCATCAACGCGAACAGGCGGCGTGCCGAAGCAAACGTTTGCGTCAGATTCGCCGGCAACGCACTCAACGCAAGCGTCGGCCCAAACGAGCTGGCGAGCAGCACGAAAGCCGCAACCAACGCTGGGGCGTTCGATCCCACGGAACCCATCCACATCAGGCCTTCCGACATATCGGCGGCAGTGGAAACCGCAGTGCACAACGTCATCGCAAGGAAAGCCGCAATCGCCGTGAACAGCATCACCAATACCGCGCCAAATCCTGCAAAATCGCCATTTTTCACGCTCAGACGCACACATTTGACCCACAGCGAGCGCGTGCGACGCTGAATGGACGCAAGCCGGGCATCGCCTTGGCCGAAGCGGATGATTTCGCCGATGCCACGCATGTCGTCAAGCATTTCGTCATCGAGGGCGGACGACTCCTTGCGCAGTTCCGGACCGATGCCGCGCACCGCGGATGCAAAGAGTTTCGGCAGTATGACGCCGATAATGAGGTGCGCGATGATGAGCGTCGCCGCGAGGGGCGGACTGAGGGTGAGTAGCGCGAGCGCGTAGACGACGGCAGTCACGATGGCGATGACGACCGGGCTGATGGTGTGTGCGAAGAAGATTTCCAGCAGTTCCACGTCGGTGGTGACCAGTGCGATCAGGTCGCCTTTGCCTTTGCCTGCAAGCTTGGCGGGGGCGAGACGGCGCAGGGCCGCGAAGGCTTTCGCACGGAATAGCGCAAGCAGACGGAACGCCACGTTATGGTTCATGAACTGTTCGGCGTAACGCATGCCGCCGCGGATCAGCGCGCATACGGCCATGGCTGCGAGCGCCGCGGGAACGCTGAGGTTCCAGACCGGCGAGCCGACTGCAGCGAAGGCCGCCGCGATGCCGAACACCGGCAGGAAAGTGGCGGCGAGATGGCCGAGCGTGCCGCAGACGCACGCGACGATCATGTACTTGCGCTGCGGCCCAACCTCCTTCAACAGGCGCGCAATAAGGCGAGACGTGGGTATTGTCTTCGCGTCCGATTCTGCCGAATCGGACATCCGAACGCCCGTTTTCGCACCCTGTGCGTCCGCTTCTGCAGAATCGGACACTTGGAGACCCATTTCCGCACGCTGCGTGACTGATTCTGCAGAATCGGACGCTTTAAGTGCGTGGGATGCAGAGGTGGAATGGGTTGCGTTATTGCGTAGACCTATGTTTTCCACGGTTTGTTGGGCGTGGAACAGTTTGGCGTACGTTCCGTTGGCACGCATGAGTTCCGCATGCGTGCCCTGTTCCGCCACGCGCCCGTGTTCGAATACCACCACATGGTCGGCGTCGGCTGCATTCGCCATGCGGTGCGTCACCATGATCACGGTTTTGCCCCGATCCGCAAGCGCCCGAATGGTTTGCAGAATCAGGGTTTCGCTTTCCACATCGACGCTGCTGGTGGCTTCGTCGAAAATATAGACGGCAGGCTCCCGCAGCAATGCGCGCGCAATGGCGATGCGCTGTTTTTGGCCGCCAGACAGGTTGCTTGCGCCCTGTTCGATGGCCAGGTCAAGTTCTTGCGATTGCGCACGCACGAAATCGCTGATATGCGCCGCTTCCAGCGCTTGCCACAGTTCGCTTTCGGTGGCATCCGGCTTGGCCATCAGCAGATTGTCACGCAACGTTCCTGCAAAAAGGTGGCTTTGCGCCGCCACTATGGCGATTTCCCTCGTAAGGGATTCGATGGAAAGATCGTTGATTTGGTACCGTTGCGTCGAGTTGTTTCCTGTGTTTCCGGATTGCAGCCACATACATCCTTCATATCCGGAAAGATTTCCGGAGAGCAGTTCGACGGCGGTGGATTTGCCGGATCCGGACGGACCGACGATGGCGGTCACCTGCCCGCGCCGCGCAGTGAAAGAGACGCCATGCAATGCGACGACCGAACCATCATCATCTTTCGACATGCCTGTTTTTCCAGCACCAACCACACCGGACTTTCCCCCGATTTGTCCAGTTTTTCCAGTTTCCATATCCGCCGTCACAGCCGTATCCGCAGCCACACTCACAGCCGCCGCAGCGTCCGTATTCACGTCCACATATCGGAACGACACGTCATCAAAGCACACGTCCACACCGTTATCGGAAGCGCCGAATTCCGGCATTTCCTGCATCCCATGCGCAGGAATCGGCGTATCAAGCAATGCGAAAATACGCTTGGTCGAAGTCATGCCGTTCATCGCAACATGGAAGAACGACCCCAATTGGCGCAGCGGAATGAAGAAATCCGCGGAAAGAAGCACTATCAGCAGCACGCCGGCAAGCGGCAATGCGGCACCACTCGCATACTGCCAGATCGATACGCCCACGCCGGCCGCGGCACCCCCGTATGCGACGACGTCCATGGCGGTGAGCGAGCGCAGCTGAATTTGCAGAACATTCATGGTCATTACGCGGAATTGTTCCGCTTGCTCGCCCATTTTCTTGGCGGCATGCGCATCCGCGTCAAAAGTTTTCAGCGTTTCAAGACCTTGTACATTGTCAAGAAACACAGATCCCATGTCGGTGTATTTTCCCCAATATTTTTTGAATACTCGGGCTGCGCGCATTGCGACCATGCCAACAATCAATACAATCAACGGCGCGCATACAAGCAATGTAACAGCCGTCGGCATATTAATCGGCGCAACTATAAAAAATAATGTTACCGGTGCGAGAATCGCATAAAACAGTTGCGGTAGGAATAATTCGAAGAAGCTTTGGATTTGTTCGATGCCTTCACCGGCAGATTGCACCACGTCGGCAGTGCTGATATGTTGCGAATATGATGGTCCGATCGCAAGCATTTTATTAAAAAGCTGTTCACGTAACGCGAGTTTGACACGCTCAGCCGCTTCCGCGCCGAAATAGGCCGCTGCGCGCATCATCAGAAAACGCAGTACCGCACAGACCACGATCGCCAGCACGCATCCGACGTATGTTTCCGCACTGAATCCGCCGTAGCCAAAGCCGATGAACAGGCGGGAAATCAGGCCACTATCACCCATGGAGAACATGGGGTCGAACGCCGATTCCACCACGGCAAGCGCCGGCGAAAGCATGACCACCACCGTCACCACGAACACGACGTTGGCCAGCAGTCCGACCCATTGGCAGAGCACTTTCGCCGCAACCAACCGTCCCACGCCGGGAGCGAGGGAAAACAGCCTCTTGTCAAACATAAACACCTTCCGTCCAATGAGCGCACTCGCGTTGCCAGCTCGCCTACGGCCCAAAGCGCAATCGCCATGCATCCAACAAACGAATCGCAACAGGCCAATACGGGAAAACCGGTGCGTGGCAAACCGTTTTCAGCCTATCCAAGGCAGCTCGCAATCGTCAAGGGCGCATTGCATACAGCGAACCGTCGCAATCGAATTGCCATAATCGACCTCAAATCAGCAACGTTGAAAAGAGAAAGGCTGGATGTTCGCCGTTGAGCAGGCAGCCCTCTGACGCAAGGGGTAAATTGCGTCACTCGTGAGTGTACTCGATAAAAAACGCTCGCACCACCATTTCTTCGCATTTCGCTGGTTTTACGGTCCTTTCGGGGATATATGGGAAGCATGGCGGCTCCCCCGCAACCGTTACGTCAAGCCTTTTTTCGAACGGATACAGCGCGACACCAAACACTTGATTTTTGACGGAATAGCACCATTTGTCAGTTCATACAAAGTTGATGAAATATTTCTTGTCGCTTCTCACAATGCAGACTTACGGCCCCGTAACTTAGAATGTGCAAGGTGCGCAAGGGGTAGGAAACGCGGACACACGGTTTGTATCGCTCCCGCACGCATCACAAGCAGAAATACGCGGAAACAACGCAAAAACCGCGAGAAAGAGAACGCTTCATGCTCACCGAGTACACCACCCCGGGCGAATCCGTTGAGGTGCGCGACGACGAATCCATCTATTCCCTGCTTACTGGACGCATAGCGCGCACTGGCGAAGATACCGTGATCGCGGAACGCAAAACCGCCCCCGGCCAATGGACGAAGGTCACTACCGGCGAATTCCACAATGCCGTGCTCGCCGCCGCAAAAGGCCTCATCGCATTCGGCATCAACAAGGGCGATGCCGTCACCATCTTCTCCACCACCCGCTACGAGTGGGGCGTGCTCGACTTCGCACTGGCCGCCATCGGCGCGGTGAACGTGCCGATCTACGACACTGACTCCGCGGCGCAGGCCGAGCGTATCCTCAACGATTCGGATGTGAAACTGGCCATCGCCGACAATCGCGAGCGCTTCGACCGTCTCGACTCCGTAATCGACCGCTGCCCGTCTCTCAAGCACATTCTGATGCTCGATTCCAACGCCATGGGCGCGTTGGAAGGCTTGGGCGTCACCGTGTCCGACGAGGAGCTGGAAGCGCGCATCGATTCGGTGCATGCAGACGATCTGGCCACCATCGTGTACACGTCCGGTTCGACGGGAGCTCCAAAGGGTGCCGAGCTTTCGCACCGCAATTTCATATCGATCACGCGCGCAGGCAGTCTGGCGTTGCATGAGATCGTTCTCGAAGATCATCCGCGACTGCTTCTCTTCCTGCCGCTCGCCCACTGTTTCGCACGGTTCATCCAGTACGCGTCGATTGCTTCCGACGACGGCGTGGTTGGTTATCTGCCGGACACAAAGACGCTGCTGCCCGATTTGCGTTCCTTCGAACCGACATATCTGCTGGGCGTACCACGAGTGTTCGAGAAGGTGTATAACGCGGCCTCCCGCAAGGCCGGCACGGGTTGGAAGGGACGCCTGTTCCTCAAGGCTGCCGAAGCCGCACGCGATTGGTCGCGCATGCAGCAGGCCGGCGAACGCCCGACCGCCAAGCAGATCGCGCAGCATCTTTCGTATGAGGCTTCCGTATACCGTACCGTGCGTAGCGCTCTCGGCCCGCGCATCCGCTACGTGGCATGCGGTGGTGCTCCTCTGGACGTGTCTCTGGCGCATTTCTTCAACGGTATCGGCCTGCCGATGATTCAGGGTTACGGTATGACGGAAACCGCTGCGCCGTTCGCCGCGACCCGCGTCACCGACAATGTGATCGGCACTGTCGGCCAACCGGCTCCGGGATCGTCTGTGCGCATTTCCGATGATGGCGAACTTCAGGTGAAGGGCCCGAACGTGTTCAGGGGCTACCACAACCTGCCTGAGAAGACGGCGGAAGCGTTCACCGAGGATGGGTGGCTGAAAACGGGTGATTTGGCGTCGATTGACGACGAGGGACGTATTACGATCACCGGCCGTAAGAAGGACATCATCATCACCGCCGGCGGCAAGAACGTTTCTCCGATTCCGATGGAGCAGGAGATTGTGAAATGTCCGATTGTGGAGCATGTGGTAGTTGTCGGCGACAATCGTCCGTTCATCGGTGCGCTGATCACGTTGGATCCGGAAGGATTGGAGGCTTGGCTGCCTTCCATTGGACTGTCTGCCGATACGCCGTTGGATCGCGTGGCTGCGACCGCCGCCGTTCACGACGAAATCCAGAAGTACATCGACAAGGCGAACGCGACCGTTTCCCGCGCCGAATCCGTACGTAAGTTCGTAGTGCTGGATACCCAGTTCACGCAGGAAAACAAGTGCCTGACCCCGTCGCTGAAAGTGGTGCGTCCGGCAGTGAACCGCGTGTTCGCACAGGTGATCGATCAGCAGCTGTACTCCGGCAAGCGCTGAATCGCATAATACATGAAAGCGTGGGGTACGAGAGAACGTTTGTATTCTCTCGTACCCCACGCTTTTGTTCTGTCTGTACAACTTTCAAGGAATGCAAACGAGCGCCGGTGATCGGAAGCGATCCGACCCGCCGGCGCTCATATGGCAGAGATTAGTGATGAATCCAGAATGTCTAACGACACTCCATCAGCCATTGTCAGTAAAGCGACAATCAGTGACGGTTCCGTCAGTGCATAACGCGTGCGGTAACGGTGCGACAGAAGGCGAAGGCGTACGAGGGTACGTCGAGTCTTCTGCCGTGCCGTTAACGCTCCGTTATGTCAGTGACGGTTGTTGAGGCGGTGGTACATTTCGGAGATCTCAAGGTCGCGCTCGAATTCTGCGGCCTTGGTGTTCGCGTCGATGGTGGCGAGTTCGACACCGGCGATGCGGGCGAAGTCTTCCCAAGCCTCGCGACCGACGGAGGTGGTCATGCAGGTGTGGTGGGAGGCGCCGGAACGCAGCCAGCACTCGGCGGAGGTCTTGAGGTCCGGCTGCGGCTTCCACAGGCCACGGGCGCACGGCAACTGCTTGAGCTCTCCGAGCGGCTCGACCACGTCGACCAGGTTCATGGTCAGGCGGAAACGTTCGCGCACGTCAGACATGGACACGACGACGGCGTCCTTCTTCGGGGCGACAGTGAAGACCAGGCGCACCGGATCGGCCTTGCCACCGATGCCGAGCGGGTGGATTTCCAGCTTCGGCTTGGCGATGGTGCCGACGGACGGGGAGACTTCGAGCATGTGGGAGCCCATGATCATCTCGTTACCCGGGGTGAAGTTGTAGGAATAGTCTTCCATGAGGGAAGCGCCACCTTCGAGGCCGTAGCCCATCACTGCGCCGATGCGCACGAGCACTGCGGTCTTCCAGTCGCCTTCGGCGGAGAAGCCGAAGCCGTACTCGGACGGGAAGCGCTGCGGGCCAACGCCCGGCAGCTGCGGGAGAGCACCCAAGTCTTCGAAGTTGTCAACGCCGGCGGTGCAGCCATTGGCGCGCATCATGTTGACCATGGCGGCTTCTTCCTTGGCCGCGATGAACAGGGAATCGTACTTGGCGTCGAGCAGAGCCGGATCAACGTCGTACTTAACCTTGTAGTCTTCGATGATGCTCTTGACCTGATCGTCCTTGACGGCTTCGTAGGCTGCGACGAGCTCGTTGACGGCCCAAGTGTTGATGGATGCGCCGAACACGCGCTCGGCTTCGGTCTTGTCGCCTTCGGTGACGGCCACGTTGCGCATGTTGTCGCCCCAACGCATGACCTTCATGTTGTTGGAAGCATCCCAGCCGGCGCAGGCGCGTGCCCAGGTGCCGATTTCTTCGGCAACGGCCGGATCGGTGTAGTGGCCGACCACGATCTTGCGGTTGATGCCCAGACGGGTCAGGATGTAACCGAACTCACGGTCGCCGTGTGCGGCCTGGTTCAGGTTCATGAAGTCCATGTCGATGGTTTCCCACGGGATTTCGAAGTGGTGCTGCGTGTTGAGCTGCAGCAGCGGCTTGGTGAGCACTTCGAGGCCGCGGATCCACATCTTGGCCGGGGAGAAGGTGTGGCACCAGGTGATCACGCCGATGACGTTCGGGTTGGCGGAGGCTTCGACCATGAAGGCCTTGACGCCGTCGGAGGACTTCAGGGTCGGCTTAAGCACCACCTTGACCGGAATCTTGCCGGTTGCGTTGAGCGCGTCGACGATTTCGCCGGACTGCTCGGCCACCTGACGCAGCGCTTCTTCGCCGTACAGATCCTGGGATCCGACGCCGAACCAGACTTCCTTGCCTTCAAACGGGTTTTCCATTGCCATGTGATTGTTCCTTTACTTCGTTGTTTATGGAGTTTTTAATTATTTATTGCGATTGCGAACTCGCGCTTCGCGTTGTTCTGTTGCGTAGCGCGAGTTCGTACGATTGTGAAATTATGTAGGATTACGGAATCGTAGGATTGCAGCTCAGTGCTGGCCGTAGACGTTGGTGTAACGATCGTTCAGCTTCGCGATATCCTCATCCGAAATCGGAATGATCTCACCCAACTGCCTCGCCGCCCACATCGTATGAGCGACCTCCTCCGTCATCGCCGCGGCCTTCACCGCCGACTCCGCGTCCTTGCCGATGGTGAACGGACCATGGTTCTGCATCAGCACCGCAGGAGACTTCGGATACTCCCTGAGCGTCTCGACCACGCCCTCGCCGATCGCCTCGGAACCGATCAGACGGAACGGACCCACCGGAACAGGACCGCCGAACTCGTCGCCCATCATCGTCAGACCGCACGGAATGTTCTGCCCCGTCGCCGCCCACGCCGTCGCATACGTCGAATGCGTATGCACCACGCCGTACACGTCCGGCATATGACGGTAGATGTACGCATGCGACGCGGTATCGGAGGAAGGAGCCTCCGAACCGTCCACCACGTTGCCGTCCAGATCGCACACCACCATGCTCGACGGCGTCAGATACTCGTAACGCAGGCCCGACGGCTTGATCACCATCAGATCCGCGGTATGCAAGCGCTGCGACACGTTGCCAGCCGTCCACACCACCAGGTTCCACTTGATCAGCTGCTCGTGCAAGGTCGCCACGACCTCGCGCACCTGCTTGACCTCGGCACGAACCTCAGGACCATAATCAGCCAAAGTAGCCATAATCATTTCCTTTCAAATTGAAATAAGTTTTTAAAATATTTATTTACTTGGTTTCCAGCGGAATGCTTTCGATTGCAACATGCTCGATCGGCAGTCCCTTGCGGAAGCGATCGAAGAATTCCTCGAATCCTGCGACATCGCTTTCATCCGGATTTTCCGTGGTCGAAGCGGCATCGGCGAACACACGAGCGTCAAGGAATTCGTCGAGCGGCTGGTCGGCGTGCCACAGGTAGTCGGCAAGCACGGCCATGCCCCATGCGCCGCCTTCGGCTGCGGTGGACATCACCTTGATCGGCGTATCGAATGCGGCTGCGAGAATCTTCTGGGCGACCTTCGGGGTGGTGAAGATGCCACCGTGGCCGACGAGGGAGTCAACGGCAACGCCTTCGTCCTTGGTCATCACATCCATGCCGATCTTCACCGGGGAGAATGCGCTGAACAGCTGGGCGCGCATGAAGTTGCCGAGGCTCATGCGGGCTTCCGGACCGCGCGCGAACAGCGGTCGGCCTTCGGGCAGTCCTGCGAGGAATTCGCCGGAGCGGAACGGGTAGTTGATGAGTCCGCCGCAGTTGGAGTCAACGTCGTCCGCGATGGCCGCGCGGAACAGCGTGCCATACAGGGTGCCGGCGTCGACCGGAGTGCCGATTGCAGCTGCGAACTGTCCGAACAGACCAACCCATGCGTTGAGGTCGGAGGTGAAGTTGTTGGCGTGGCTCATGCCTGCGAGATCGCCTGCCGGAGTGGTGACGAGGTCCACTTCCGGGTGCAGGCGTTCCAGCTTGCGTTCGAGTACAACCATGGCGAAGATGGAGGTGCCGGCGGAAACGTTGCCGGTGCGCACGCGTACGGAGTTGGTGGCCACCATACCGGTGCCAGCATCGCCCTCCGGCGGAGCGAATGTGATTCCCGGCTGCAGCGTGCCTGTCGGATCGAGCAGCTTGGCGCCCTCTTCGGTCAGCGTGCCCGCAGGAGTGCCTGCAACCAGCGGTTCCGGCAGCAGGTCGGCAAGCTTCCACGGCTGGGCTGCGACTTCCGGAATCGCATTGAACTTCTCAATGAATTCGGTTTCGTAGGTGTGCGTGGTAGGGTCGATCGGGAACATGCCGGATGCGTCGCCAACGCCGAGCACCTTCTTGCCGGTGAGCTTCCAGTGCACGTAGCCGGCGAGGGTGGTGAAGAAATCGACCTTGCCGATGTGCTCTTCGTTGTTGAGCACGGCCTGGTACAGGTGTGCGATGGACCAGCGTTCCGGAATGTTGTACTGGAACAGTTCGGAAAGCTTCTCGTGTGCTTCGGAAGTGTTGGTGTTCTGCCAGGTGCGGAACGGCACCAGCAGTTCGCCATCTTTGCCGAAGGCGAGGTAGCCGTGCATCATGGCGGAGAAGCCGATGCGTCCCACGCGGGTGAGCTTTTCGCCGTAAGCGTTTTCGACATCTTCGGCGAGCGCCGCGTATGCGGTCTGCAGCCCGGTCCAGATTTCTTCCTGCGAATAGCTCCACAGGCCGTCTTCCAAGTGGCTGGCCCAGCCGTAGTCGCCGGCTGCGATGGTGGTGTACGTGTCGTCGATGAGCACGGCCTTGATTCGGGTGGAGCCGAATTCGATGCCCAGACTCGTCTTGCCAGCGCGGATTTTCTCGGCGGTCAGCGCGATGCGATCGTCAAGTCCCTGCTCTTGCGCCATAGTTTCAAACTCCTTGCATCCGAGCGCCTCACAACCACATTGTCGACGGAATGTTAGCGCTCACTGTTAACGCTCACTATTCTAAACAGAAAGTGGCGACTATACAAGTTCGACGTGTCACGCAATCGTCAACGTACTACCGGCAGATCGTCAGCCGATTTTCTTGATATACCGGCATTACGAAATCCGGCAATCGCAGCACATGCGGCAAAAAGAGATACGAGAATCACAAGAAATACAAAAATCGCAGGAAATATTCAGCGACGGCTGGCGGTGCCCAAAGAAGTGCGGCCGATCACCTTCGCGGGAATCAGGCCGACGCCATGCTGCGACGAGGCGAACGAATTCTCATCGCCCTCCCCCAGCAAAAACAGCGTCTCACGCATGGCGGCAACGCCAAGCTGTTCAAAATCCGGGCGAACCGTGGCCAGCGGCGGGTACATGTTGTCCATGGCGGGCATGTCGTCGAAACCGACCAAGCTCACATCCTGCGGAATACGCATGCCATGTTCATGCAGCGCACGAGACACACCAACCGCCTGACTGTCGTTCGCACACACCATGCACGTCGGCAGATTTCCGCCGGTACGACCGATGTTTTCGAGAATATGGTTCATCTTGCCATACGCTTCGGTCGATTCCCAGGTTTCGCATTGCACGGTGACGGAACTCACCGCATTGGCCGCACACAGCTTATTCCACGCCATCAAACGCGTGGCGGCGTCACGCCATTCCTTCGGACCTGCGAAATAAAGCACGGAACGATGCCCATGCTCGACCACCAAATGCATCACGTCGGCCATGGCCGACCATTGGTCCACTCCCACTACGGATACTCGGCGACGGTCGGCCGGTTTCATCAAGCGCAAACCATCCTGCACGCTGATGCTGCCGTGCGTGGAGGTGACGATGACGCGCGGCTGCGTGATCTGCGCACGGCAGGCGGCGGAAAACATAACATCCGTCGGCGTGAGGAAAATGAACGCGTCCACGTTCATCTCATCGAACGTTGAGCACAATTCGTCGAATTCCGTCTGCGAGCAGAGCGCCTCGTGCACCATGCTCACCGACATGAACAGGCCATGCTGCCTCGCCATCGCCTCAATCGAGGAAATCGCGGAAATCGGACCATAAAAGCGTTGCCCGCCCGCAACCAAGCCGATGGTGCGGGAGCGATGCGAAGCGAGGGCACGCGCGGAATTGCTGGGACGGTATCCAAGCGCGTCGATGGCTTTCTGTACTTTTTCGCGGGTGGCATCAGACACGTCGGGGGAATGATTGATGACGCGCGACACCGTTTGATGGCTGACACCAGCCATTTTCGCCACTTCGAACATCGAGGGGCGTTTGTTTGCCGCATTGCGCTTGCCTGCCATGCTCCGTCGCCTTCCGCACACTACCGTTGGTACTTTCGACTATTCTACACGCAACTTCGGTTAGCGCTAACAGACGCTATTTTTCAGCCATTTGAGCGAGTCGCGCAGCGAAATTCGGCCAGTCGGTACGCATGGCGGTCAACAGTTTACGATTGGGGACTTCCTCAATCGGCACCCATTCGATTTCCATGCTTTCGTCGTCGTTGGCCTTCGGCTCCACGCGGTGCCCCGGCTTTTCGAAAGCGAACACGGTGGTGTAGGCCCACGGTCCGTGGTCTTCGCAGTATGATCCGACCACGTCGATATCTTCCGGCGTGATGTTGGCTTCCTCGTACGATTCGCGCAGCGCGCCCTCGATCGGGCTTTCACCGTCGGCGGTGGCACCTCCTGGAATGCCCCATGTGCCACCTTCCGCGCTCCACACCGCGCGATGTTGCATGACAACGTGCGTCACTTCGCCGGTCTGTTCGCTTCGGCGGGCCAAGAGCACGCCGGACGCGCCGTTCGTGCCCCAATGCTTGCGGCCGCAATCGCAATCAATCCAACCATCACCCGGCTGATGCACGTTTTCCTTGGGAGGAAGCGGCTTCGCGGCACCGGTTCGCGAATCGTGTTCGACGTTCGGTTCTTGATCGGCTCGCGTCACATTCCACAGATCGGTCCATTCCACGCCGAGCTCGGCGGCCAAACGGCGCGCCAGCGGAAGGCTCAGGCCGATAATGCCGTGCGGATCGCCTTCGATGGAGTCGATGAATGCTCCGCCGAAGCCCTCAAGCGTGAAGGAACCAGCCACTTCCAACGGTTCTCCGGTGGCGATGTACCGTTCGATATCGGTGTCGGAATATTCGCAGAAGTGCAGCGTTGCCCTGCTCGCGCCTCGCGCGATACGCCCGGTGGCGAAGTCGATCAGGCAATGGCCCGTCCACAATTCACCGGTGGCGCCACGCATGGCACGCAGTCGTTCCCGAGCCACCTCAGCGCTATGCGGCTTGCCGTAACATTCGCCGTCAAGCAGGAACATGGAATCGCAGCCAAGAATCAGCGGACCGACTTTCGCACGGGTCAGGCTCGGCTTGCCATCAACGAAATCAGCAATCGATTCGGTGATCGTAGGAATGGTGACTCCCGAAAAATCGCGGGTCTTCACATCGGAGGCGGACTGCACTTCGTCCGCACGCAACGTAACACGATGATGTTCTAAAGATGCGGAATCCCCAGTATTTTCAGCATTATCCGAATGTTCGGAAGATTCGGCAACGGCTTTCAGCGGAAATCCGACCACACGATCGCCGTGCGCCGCCGCAGCGGTGGCGGCAACGTTCCGATACGCCTGATGTACGGCTTCGGCTTTGGCCGTAGCGAGAATCATCACCCGCTGTTCCACGCTCAGATCGCTTACGGCAACGCCCATGGCGGCCGCCTCACGTTCGAGCGCCGCCGGCTCGTCCACGTTCGATACGCGAATCGTGGGGCAAATGCCCGCCGAGAAAAGCACGTCACGGCGAGGCTTGGATTTGGAAGCGAGAATCAGCGGAATGGAGTTGTTCATGCGCGTTCCACCTGCACACCCTTGGTGTCGACGCCCAAATGCAGCACACGCCAATGACCGGAAGCGAGCTCTTCGGAAGCAAGCTGTCCCAGCTGTTCGCGAGCGTCGCCATGATGCAGCACGAGCACGCATGGGCCAGCGCCGGAAACCATGGAAGCGAAACCATGGGAACGCAGCTTTTCGATCAGCGTCCACGACGGTTCCATCAAAGGAGCGCGATACGGCTGATGCAGACGATCCTGCGTGGCGGCGAACAGCAACGCGTTGACGTCCTGACGCTGACCAGTCGCCAGCATCGCAGGATTCATGGCGGCCGGCAGCAGGCTCACGCGAGACACATTGTGCACGGCATCCTTGAACGCCAGCTGGCCCGGCAGCGCCTGGCGTGCCTTTTCGGTGGACAGCTCATAATCCGGCACGAACACGGCGGCGGTCAGATCGTCGGCAACGCGATAGTTGATGGTATGGAAGCCCTTATGCAGCGGTTCGCCGCCCGGAATCGGCACGGAACCGACACCTTCGGGGGTTTCCATGTCCCAAGACATGGTGAGCCCGCCGTACACGGCCGGAGCCACGTTGTCCGGATGGCCTTCGATGGCCGCAGCAAGCTCAAACACGGCATCACGGTTGAGTTCGTCGTCCTGCGCGAAGGCGGCCGCGGCTGCGATGCCCGCCACAATGGCCTCTGCGGAAGAGCCCATGCCTCGTGCCTGAGGAATGTTGTTGTGAGCCTGAAGAATGAAGCCCACACGGCCCAGACCAAAGGTCTGGCATGCGCGGCGGAACGTGGAAACCACCAAGTGGGTTTCGTCACGCGGGAGAGTATCGGCGCCTTCGCCTTCGATCATCACCTGAGCCGCAGTGTTCACCGGATCGGCGCTCAGCGTGAATTCAAGTTCGTCGTGGTAGTCCAGAGCAAGTCCGACCGTATCAAAGCCAGAACCAAGATTGGCGCTGGTAGCCGGAACACGCACACGCACTTTACGAGTAACTGGAGTCATATCTCGTCGTCCTTCGTCACATCTTCTTTACAAATGTAGCACCGTATACCCGAAAGGGTACAAGAGTCAAATTCAAGCCCATAATCAGCGGGCGATTGAGTAAACAATCGGCAAGCAATTGCCCAACACAGCAGCCGGAATATGAATAAAGAGACGGCCGCCCAATCGCAACGATTTGAGCAGCCGTCTCATAACTGTTAGTTGAGCACGCGAAGGATGGAAGGCTCGCCAACCACGCAGTCGAGTGCACACACGTCTTTCACGGTTTCACGCAGGGTAAGCTCGTCGGTCATGTGCGTGACAAGGCGCAGCTGCTGCAGTTCGCCGTCGTAGCCCGGATCCTTCAGCGTGGGCTTGAGATCCTGGTTCACACCATTGATGGACACGCCATGCTCGGCGAACTTGGCCGCAATGGCCGCAAGTACGCCCGGATTGTCGTGAATCACGAAACGCACCGCGAACTCGGCCTTGGAAGCCTCGATCGGAGCCTTCTTCAAATCCTTATACAACGGAATGGTCGGGCCGGTGCAGCCCTGTGCGATGTGACGCGCCTCGGTCACCACATCGCCGACCACTGCGGAAGCGGTCGGAGCGCCGCCAGCGCCACGACCATAGAACATCAGATCGTCAGCCGCTTCGGCCTTCACAAACACCGCGTTAAAGGAACCATGCACGGAAGCCAGCGGATGCTCGTTGGAAATCAGCGCCGGATACACGCGGGCAGACACGCCGGCCTCGCCATTCTCCACCACGGCCAGCAGCTTGATGACCTTGTTTTCGGCGGTTGCGGCAGCAATATCGTCGGCGGTGATCTTGGTGATGCCCTCAACGGACACATCATCGATGGTCACGTTGGTGTGGAAGCCGAGCGTGGCCATGATGGCCGCCTTGTTGGCCGCATCGTAGCCTTCGATGTCCCCGGTCGGATCCGCTTCGGCGTATCCCTTGGCCTGAGCGTCCTTCAGCACGTCGTCGAAATCAAGACCCTTGGTGGTCATTTCGTCGAGAATGTAGTTCGTGGTGCCGTTGACGATGCCGAGCATGCTCGTCACCTTGTCTCCGACGAGGGATTCACGCAGTGGCTTGAGGAACGGAATAGCACCGCCCACGGAAGCCTCGAAGTAGATATCGACGCCCTTGGCTTCGGCGGCGGCATAGATTTCTGGACCATACTTGGCCAACAGCGCCTTGTTGGCGGTAACCACGGAAGCGCCGGATTCGATGGCCGCAAGCACGAACTTGCGGGCCACGCCGGTTCCACCGATCAGTTCGACCACAATGTCAGCATTGGTGGCCACGCTCATGGTGTCGGTGGTCACCACGGACTTGTCGATCCACGGGAACGGGTCGGTTTCCGACGGATCAAGGCAGGCGACGCCGGTCAGTTCGATCGGTCGTCCGATGCGTGCGGCGAGCTCATCCTTCTGCTCCACCAGCAGGCGTGCGGTCTGAGAGCCGACCGTGCCCGCGCCCAACAATCCAACGCGAATCGGCGCAACATCTTCCTGTACCAAGGCATCCTCCCTTGAATGTGAAGTATTGGTGTAACCCTGCCTATTGTACGGTCCCGATATGACGTAAGACCGCGAAATCATACGAAAATGGACGGTTTCCGAGCTTTGCCCCGAAAACCGCCCATACTGCATCCACGCTGCATCCGTAATTTGAGACGAATCGCCATGAACAATACGAAACACGAGCGAAACGCCACGAATCGCTATTCGCTCACATCCCAATCCAGCAGATCATCGACCGTCTGACGGCGAATCATCACATGCGCGTCTTGCTCGGATACGGCAACAACCGCAGGAATCAGCGCCTGATTGTAGTTGCTGGCCATCGTGCGACCGTATGCACCCGTAACAGGCACCGCCAGCACGTCACCACGCTGAATATCGGCAGGAAGACGCACCTCGTTGACGATGATATCGCCCGATTCGCAGTGCATGCCGACCACACGGCACAGCTTGGTTTCGCTGGAACCCTCACGATTGGCGATTCTCGCAGTGTAATCCGATCCATACAATGCCGGACGAATATTGTCGCTCATGCCGCCGTCGACAGACACGTACACGCGTTCCGTAACCGGATTGCCAGCCTTGTCTTTCACGGTTCCGGCAAGCTGCACCGGCTTGACCGCGCCCACACGATACAGGGTGACGCCGGTCGGGGCGACCGTCCAACGGCCCGGCTCGAACGAGATGACCGGAGCGGGCATGCCGAGCGCACGGTTCACGGTGGTGACCGCATCGGCAAGGCGGGCAAGTTCCGTATCGAGATCCATGGAATCCTCGCCATCGGTGTAGGCCACGGAATAGCCGCCGCCCAAGTCGACCTCCGGCAGGGTGTATGCGTCGGTGGCGTAGAAGGTCTTGCGCAGCAGCATCATGCGCTTCGCGGCCTGGATAAAGGCGTCCGCATCGTGAATGTTCGATCCGATATGCGAATGCACACCGACCAGTTCGAGCACGTCCTGATGGCGGTAGATCTCCTTCAATACGGCGAGCGCGGGGCCATCAGCCACCATGGTCATGGCTTCGGCGAGCTTGCGGTCGCCTTCGGAAACCTTCTCGTGGCTCATGTCGTACGGGTATTTGATGTCGTACTGCAGTTGGCGTTCTGCGCTTTCGCCCGGAGTGGCTTCGCTTTCGCCTAGGCGTGCGTTCGACCCTGCGGGGGTCACGTCAGCCAAATCGTCGAGCACGTTCAGCTTGCTTGCATCGGCACCAACCGGCAGCAAGGCGACACCGAACTTCTGGTCCTCATGCGCGGTAGACACGAATTCGTGGCCGCCCGCATGAATGCCGGACGTAACACGCAACATCACGCGAGCGCGCTTGCCGAGACGCTTGGCGATTTCGGCGATGCGGGCCGGCTCGTTCGGCTCGTCCACCACGATTTTGGCGAAGCCTTCGGTAATGGCGAGTTCGATTTCCGCATCGGACTTGTTGTTGCCGTGCAGCACGAGTCGCCGTCCGGGAACGCCCGCGGCGAGCGCGATGCGCATCTCGCCCATGGTGCAGGTGTCGATCAGCATGCCGGATTCGGTGACGATACGGCAGATTTCCTTGGAAAGCAGTGCTTTTCCGGCGAAGCTGACGTGGGTTACGGTGTTGTTGAACGCATTTGCCGCGGATTTGACGAATTTGGCGGCGCGGGCTCGCACGTCATCGGTGTCGATGACGTAGAGCGGCGAACCAAATTCGTTCAGCAGGCTTTCGGCAGTGCGGCCATGGAACGTGATTTCACCTTGCTCGTTCACGTTGGAGCCGGCCGGCCAGATGGGGGTGACTGCCATGGCGATCACATCCTGTCTGGGGCTGCAACGCCAAGCAGGTCAAGGCCTTCGGCGATAACCGTCTTAACGGCGTCATTGAGCTTCAAACGTGCGGCTGCACGAGCCGGTTCCGGAGCCTTGGCGATGCGCAGGGCTTCAGCCTGTTCGCCGCGAGCTTCCGGATCGGTGAGCTCCATAGGCACCACGCGTTCCACGTTGTACCACTTGTGGTAGGTGGCGGCGAGGTCTTCCAAGTAATGGGCTACGCGATGCGGGGCGCGCAGGTCTCCGGCTTCGCGCAGCAGGGCCGGCCACTGGGCGAGCGCGGCAAGCACTTCGCCGTCGGCGGCGGTGTCGAGCAGGCTCACGTCGGCACCCTCGTAGGTGATGCCGGCAGCAGCCGCATTGCGATCCACATTGCAGGAGCGGGCGTGCGCATACTGCACGTAGTACACCGGATTCTCGTTGGAATGCGAAGCGAGCAGGTTCAGGTCGATGTCGACCGGGGAATTGTAGTCGGTGCGTGCCAACGAATAACGGGAGGCATCCACGCCGATAGCGTCGGTCAGATCGTCGATGGTCACCACATTGCCGGCGCGCTTCGACATGCGCACTGCCTTGCCGTCCTTCAGCACGTTGACGAGCTGGCCGATAAGAATCTGCATGTTTTCGCCAGGTTCGTCGCCGAATGCGGCGCACATGGCCATCATGCGGCCGATATAGCCGTGATGGTCGGCACCCAGCATGTAAATGGCGATGTCTGCCGGATCGTTGTCACGATGACGCTTGTTGCGATAGTAAGCAATATCAGCTGCGAAATACGCGTAGTTGCCGTCGGACTTGATAATCACACGATCCTTGTCGTCACCATGCTTGGTGGATTCGAACCAGGTTGCGCCATCCTTTTCGTAAATGTCGCCGCGTTCACGCAGATCGGCGATCGCCTTGTCGACTTCACCATCGGAATACAAGCTGTTCTCATGGAACCACACGTCGAAATTCACACGGAAATCCTTCATGGATTTGCGGATTTCGTCGAACATCATCGGCACTGCACGCTTGCGGAATTCCTCACGCTGTTCGGAATCGCCCTCACCCAGCGGATTGCCATCGTTGTCAACGCCACCGTCGACGCGCGGCAGGTCGAGAATCGCAATACCGTCGGCTTTTGCCTCATCGATGACGCGACGTGCGATCTCATCGATATAAGCGCCCTTGTAACCGTCGATCGGGGTTTCCTCACCGTGGGCTGCCGCGACCAGCGACTTGGCGAAACGGTTGATCTGCTCGCCGTGATCGTTGAAATAGTATTCGCGCACCACCTTGGCACCGTTCGCCTCAAGCACGCGGGCCATGGAGTCGCCGACCGCGGCCCAACGGGTGCCGCCGATATGGATCGGACCGGTCGGATTGGCGGACACGAATTCAAGATTCAGGGTTTTGCCGGAAAGATGGTCGTTCTTGCCGTAGTTCGCACCCTCGTTAAGCACAGTGTCAACCACGGCTGCGGCGGACGCGGAATCAAGCACAATGTTAATGAAGCCGGGGCCGGCCACTTCCACGGACTTGATGCCATCGGCATTGGCGAGTTCCGCGGCGAACAGTTCGGCGAAATCGTGAGGCTTCATGCCGGCCTTCTTGGCCAGCTGCATGGCCGCGTTCGATGCCCAATCGCCGTGTGCGCGGTCCTTCGGACGCATGACGGCGAATTTGGCCTGCGGAGGGATGAGATCGGTGGTCAGGGTGCCAGCCTTGCCTTCATTCACAAGGTTGTTGGCAATATTGAAAATCAGTTCACTAAGCGCTTCTGGACTCATTCCTCCAAGTCTACCGATTATGCAGACAGAATCAGCCTTGCGTATCGCCCCGCGTATCATCCTGCAGTTCGCCATGCTTCCTGCGCCAAGCCACCGAAGCGTAATAGCCGATATAGCAGATCGCAACGAACGGAATCATATACAGCAATGTGGAACGCTGCGACGAATCGCAAATCACCAAAACCAACGCGCCGATGCACATCACAATCGCAGCAATCGGCACGAACGGGAAACCGGGGGCACGATACTTCAAATCGTCAGCCGAATGCCCTTGATCAAGCCACTGCTTGCGGAAACGCAAGTGGCAGACGGAAACCGACGCCCACACCACCAGTGTGGCCAAGCCGGAAA
>OGYI01001345.1_pt1 | contig 24592 bp, 23 predicted proteins | sample 1576521 | NCBI WGS metagenome assembly OGYI01 (sample SAMEA3541484, study PRJEB24748) | human gut metagenome | biome: human gut; feature: human-associated habitat; material: faeces | place: China | collected 2012
GCTGCGCGTGGTGTGCCCGAAGTGCAAGACCGAGACGAAGCAGAAGTCGTAAAGGTCCGCCGTGGATATCGCAGCTTTCAAGCGCGAGCTGTTCGCCATCACCTACGACTTGCAGAAGATACTGCACGATACGATGACGCCGATCTGCCAGGAGCACGGCCTGACGTTGCAGCAGATGCACGTGCTGGTGGAGCTGATGCGCACGCCGGGTTTGACCGCGGGCCAGCTGAGCGACCGCGCCGGCATCCTGCGCACGAACTTCTCGCCCGTGTGCCGCAAGCTGGAGAATCGAGGGCTCATCGAGCGCCAGCGCAGCCAGACCGACCGCCGGTCGCTGCGGCTGCATGTCACCGACGAAGGCCGCGCGCTGTTGGCCAGCGTCGACGGCGAGGTGCAGCGTCGTTACGGCAGGGCGTTCTCGGCCGAGCCGCAAGAGACGTTCGATGCGATCCTCGAAGGTTTCCAGGCGCTCAGCGCCTTTTCGGGAAAGCTGGTGCGCTGAGGATGTTCGGATACGTGGTGCCCCGTTTGGAGGGCTTGGACGAAGCCGAGCGCGAACGCTACCATCGAGCGTACTGCGGGTTGTGTCGCGCGATCGGCGAGCGATGCGGGCAGCACTGTCGCTTGGCGCTGACGTACGACCTGGTGTTTTTGGCGCTGTTGCTGGGCTCGCTGTACGAGCCGGAGGAGCGCGAGGGCGAGGGACGCTGCGCGCCCCATCCGGTGAAGGCGCACGGGTTCGTGCGTTCGGCATGTATCGACTATGCGGCCGACGTGACGGTGGCGCTTGCGTACTACAAGGGCCTCGACGACTGGAACGACGATCGCAGCGTGCGGGCTCGGGCGTTTGCGGGCATGCTGGCCGGATCCTACCGTGCCATCCGCGAAAGGAACCCTCGCATCTGCGAGGCCGTCGAGACGGGCATGGCCGACATCGGAGCCATCGAGGCCGCTGCGCGCGAAGCGGGCGCCGCTCCGGGCGGCGAGGTGCCCGCTCCCGATGCGGCGGCCAACCGCTTCGGCGTGCTGATGGGCGAGCTGTTCGTGTACCGTCCCGACGATTACTGGGCGGACGACCTGCGGACGGTGGGCGCCCGTCTGGGCAAGTTCGTGTACGTGATGGACGCCGTGATGGACTACGAGGACGACCGGGCATCGGGCAGCTATAACCCGCTGGTTGCTATGGATATGAGCGCGGAGGATATGCGCGAGGATCTGCACCTGCTGGCGGCGGGCGTGGCCGAGGCGTTCGAGCGCTTGCCGCTGGAGCGCGACCTGCGCCTGCTGCGCAGCGTGGTGTACGCGGGCGTGTGGCAGAAGTACTACGCGTTGGAAAACGATAAGGAGAAGCGCCGTGGTTGAGAATCCCTACGACGTGCTGGGCGTGAGCCGTGATGCGTCCGCCGACGAGGTGAAGAAGGCGTACCGCAAGAAGGCTCGCGAGAACCATCCCGATCTGAACCCGAACGATCCTGCGGCGGCGGATCGCATGAACAAGATCAACGAGGCGTACGACCGCATCGTCAACCCCGAGAAGTACGCGGCGCGCGACCGTCGCGCCGGGGCGGCATCCGGGCCGCAGGGTAGCGCGGGCTACGGAGGCGGCGCGGGATACGGCGGAGCAGGCGGCGGAGCAGGCCAGGGGCAGGGCGCGGGCGGTTCGGGTTACGGGACCGAGGGGCCGTACGGCTGGTCGGGCGGCTTCGGGTTCGACTTCGACGACCTGTTCGGCTTTGGCGGCGCAGGTTACGGCAGCCGCGAGCCCATCCATCCCGAGGCGGCCGCGGGCGACAACGTACAGATGCGCAACGCCATCGACGCCATCAACGCCGGGCGCGGTCAGCAGGCGGTGGACATCCTGAACACGGTGACCAGCGACGGCCGCTCGGCCCGCTGGTACTACCTCAGCGCGCTGGCCAACGACGCGGCGGGCAACACGCTGATGGCGCTCGAGCAGATCAGGCGCGCGGTGCGCATGGATCCGAACAACCCGGACTACCAGCGCGCGCAGCGGCAGTTCCAGCAGACTGGCCAAACCTACCAGCAGGAAAGCCAATCGCAAGGCTTCAGCATGGGCATCGACCCCAGCATCCTCTGCTGCGGCATCTGGTGCCTGGGCCCCTCGTTGTGCCGGCTGTGCGGGATGCCGTTTTAGGTTCCGGCGGCCTGCCGGCCGTCGGAACCGCTCGACGCTGCGGCTTCCCGTGGTGCCCGATCTCGCGGCGAGTCCGAGGGCTTGCGTACCGAAGTACGCCACGCCCTCGCCCTCCCCACGATCTCGGGCACCACGGAAACCCTCGCTGACGCTACGAACTACCGGTGATTCGAGTTTTCGCACTTGCACCTATGCAATCTCAACCCGAAAGGACGCACTCATGGCAACGATCGGCATCGACTTAGGAACGACGAACAGCTGCGCGGCTACGGTGGAGGGCGGCCGGCCCGTTATCGTGCCGAACGCGGAAGGGGAGCGCACCACGCCCAGCGTGATCGCGTTTTCGAAGGAAGGCGAGCGCCTGGTGGGAACCATCGCGTGCCGCCAGGCGGCGGTGAACCCCGACCGCACCATCGAGTCGGTCAAGCGCCGCATGGGCAGCGATTGGCGCGCCAACATCGACGGCAAGCCCTACTCGCCGCAGGAGCTGTCGGCCATGATCCTGCGCAAACTGCGCCGCGATGCCGAGGCGTTTCTTGGCCAGGATGTCACGCAGGCGGTTATCACGGTGCCCGCGTACTTCGACGATGCGCAGCGCCAGGCCACGAAGGACGCCGGGCGCATTGCAGGCCTCGACGTGCTGCGCATCATCAACGAGCCCACGGCTGCAGCTCTCGCCTACGGCTTGGACAACGGCACGCCGCAGAAGGTGATGGTGTACGACCTGGGCGGCGGCACGTTCGACGTGTCGGTCATCGAGATCGGCGACGACGTCATTGAGGTGCTGGCCACGTCGGGCGACAACCATCTGGGCGGCGACGACTTCGACGAGCGCGTGGCTGCGCACCTGCTGGACGCCTTCAAGCGCGAGCATGGGGTTGACCTGCGGGGCAACCAGGCGGCCATGCAGCGCGTCACCGAGGCGGCCCGCGAGGCGAAGAAGGAGCTTTCGTCGCTCGATACCGCGCATGTCAACCTCCCGTTCTTGGCGCAGGGCCCGTCGGGCCCGCTGCACCTCGAGGCCACGCTCACGCGCGCCGCGTTCAACGACATGACGCGCGATCTGGTGGAGCGCACGTCGGGTCCCGTGCAGACCGCGCTCAACGACGCCGGCATCGCCGCGTCCGAGCTGGGCTGCGTGCTGCTGGTGGGCGGCTCCACGCGCATTCCGGCCGTTCAGGACCATGTGCGCAAGCTCACGGGCAAGGAGCCGTCCGCGTCCATCAACCCCGACGAGTGCGTAGCCATGGGCGCCGCTATCCAGGGTGCCACGCTGTCCGGCACGTCGACGGGCCTGGTGAAGGCCGATAACAGCATCCTGCTTTTAGACGTGACGCCGCTCAGCCTGTCCATCGAGACGGTGGGCGGCGTGGCGACGCGCCTCGTGGAGCGCAACACCACGCTGCCGGTGCACTACTCGCAGGTGTTCAGCACCGCCGCCGCGTTCCAGACCAGCGTGGAGATCCACGTGCTGCAGGGCGAGCGCCCCATGGCGAAGGACAACAAGTCCATCGGCATGTTCAAGCTGAAGGGCATCAAGCGCGCGCCGGCCGGCGTGCCGCAGATCGAGGTGACGTTCGACATCGACGCGAACGGCATCCTCACCGTGTCGGCGAAGGATCTGGACACGGGCAAGGCGCAGTCCATCACCATCGACGACTCCGGCCGCATGTCCGACGACGACATCGAGCGCGCCATTCGCGATGCCGAGCAGTACGCCGCGCAGGACAGCGAGCGACGCGAGGCCATGCTGGCGCGCGAGGAGGCGCAGGGTCTGCTGAACGAGGTGGACCGGGCGCTCGGCCAGGTTGGAAAGCAGTTGGAGAAAGACGAGAAGAAGCAGGTCAAGGCCGACGCCGAAACGCTGCGCAAGGCGCTGTCGAAGCGCCCCGCCGGTTTCGGCAAGAAGGCGCGCGAGGCCGAGGCGGCGTCGGTTGACAACGTGTCCGACATCAAGGCGGCCGCCGAGCGCTTGAGGACATCGAGCGCCCATGTGCGCGAGCTGCTGGGGAAGCAAGGGTAGGGGGCGCGGGATCTGACATGTCGACGGCGGCGGGCGAGATGCTCGCCGCCTTGGGCGCAAAACGGCGCCCATGACAATGTTTCCCATGGAGAACTCGGAGTCAGGGCGCCTCGAGAAGCTTGCGAGCTGGGCATATGCCGATCCGCTTCTCGACGATCCGGCGCAAGGGGGCTGAAAGGCCGCCCAAAATTGTCATGGGTTGCATTTTGCGCCCACGTCCCGGCGGTCGGCGCTTTCTAGTATCATGGTTCGCAGCGGGCGCGCGGCTGCGCGGTGAAAGAGAAGGAAGGGACCCCTCATGGAGCAGTACAAGCAAGAGTTCATCGAGTTCATGGTTGAAAGCGAAGTGCTCAAGTTCGGCGAGTTCACGCTGAAAAGCGGCAGGAAGTCCCCCTTCTTCATGAATGCGGGCGCCTACGTGACGGGCGAGCAGCTGCACCGCTTGGGCTTGTATTACGCGCGCGCCATCCATGATACTTTTGGGCTGGACTTCGACGTGGTGTTCGGGCCGGCGTACAAGGGCATTCCGCTGTCGGTGATCACGGTCATCGGCTTGCAGGAGCTGTACGGCAAGGAAGCGCGCTACTGCTCCAACCGCAAGGAAGTCAAAGACCACGGCGCCGATGCGGGCAACCTGCTGGGAAGCGAGCTGCACGACGGCGACCGCGTGATCATGGTGGAGGACGTCACCACGTCCGGCAAGTCCATAGATGAGACGTATCCCGTGCTCAAGGGCGCGGCCGATGTGGACGTCAAGGGCCTCATTGTGTCGCTCAACCGCATGGAAGTGGGCAAAGGCGGCGTAGTGACTGCGCAGCAGGAAGTGCAGGAGAAGTACGGTTTCCCCGTCGCGTCCATCGTGAGCATGGCCGAGGTGACCGAATGCCTGTACAACCGCGAAGTGCAGGGGCGCGTGGTCATTGACGACGACGTGAAGGCGGCGCTGGATGCCTACTACGAGCAGTACGGCGTGAAGTAAGGCTGAGCCGACCCCCTGGTTTCTTCAGCTGTTCCCGTCCAAGCGAATGCGAAGGCCCGATCGACGCCATCATGCGCGTCGATCGGGCCTTTCAGGAGGGGAGGGGATTTTGGGGGTCGGCTACTTCGCCAGGTTCTTCGCGATCATGCGGCCGAACGTGACGGTGCGGCCGCAGGCGTTGCCGGTCGAGAGGTTCGGATACGTCATGGAGTAGTATCCGCCCGAGTCGTTGCCGGTCACGTACAGACCCTCGATCACGCTGCCGTCTGCGCGCAGCGCCTGGCCTTGGGTGTTGATGTTGATCCCGTCCATGGTGCACAACAGCATGCCGGTGTTGCGGATGCCGTAGAACGGCGGGTTTCGCACGGGTGAGAGACGGAACGGCTCTTTCCCGAAATCGGGGTCGACCTGATTATCGTAGTTCTCGTTATTGCGCTCCACCGTGGCGATGAGCGCGTCGGCGGGCAACCCGAGCTTCCCGGCCAGCTCTTCCAAGGTGTCGGCTTTTTGGATGTAGCCCTTGGCCGCCAGCTCTTCGTTCATGCCCATAACCGCCTGGATGGGGATGTTCGGCGCGGCGCCGTTGTCGAAGGGGAAGAGGCGCGAGCATCCGTGCATGTCGAATTGCTCGGCGTAGGTGGCGAAATCGGCATCCCAGAGCGTGACGTGGATGGAACCCGGCTGCTGGGCGTCGGAGTGCAGCACGAAGTCGTACGTGCCGGATTCGTTGCAGAAGCGCTCGCCGTTCAGGTTCACCTTGAGCCAGGGCTGGCTTCCCATCCAGAAGAGCGTGCCTACGCCGCAATCGGCTCCGCCAAGCGAGTCGGCCGGCAGGCCGCCGCGATCGAACAGCATGCTGGAATGCGTATCGTCCATCTTCGCACCCGCCCACAGGCAGGCCTTGATGCCGTCGCCTTCGCAACCCGGCTGCGCGGAGTTGAACCCATACAGGCTGGTGGTATGCGGCTGCAGCGCCTTCTGCATGTCGACGTTGATGCCGTAGCCGCCGGTGGATACCAGCACGCCCTTGCTGGCGTTGACCTGGATGTATCCGTTCTCGCCTTTGCCGATGGCGCCGACCACCTTGTCGCCTTCCACAACCAACTTGACCATGGGCGTGTTGTAGCGGAACGTCACATGGCCGGTCTTCTCGGCGTAATCGGACAGCACGGTGAATCCGTTAAGCGAGCCATCTTCCGGCCAGGCGGGCGAATGACCGGTTGCCCAGTGCTTGTAGTTCGTCTCGTGCTTTTCTTCGGCGGCTTCATGCCAGAGCTTCACGCCGTACTGGTCGAGCACGGTCTCGTACCAGTCGATGGTTTCGCCCGATTTTTCGTACCACGTCTTATGAAGGTTGAGATTGCATTGGCCTGCGGCGTAGTGGTTCATGTCGAGCAGGTACTCCTGCAGATCCATCGTGTATCCGCTTTCCTGCTGAAGGCGAGAGTTCACGCCTCCGACGTCGTCGCGCACGACGCCGCCGTTGTACTTCTCCAGAACGAACGTCTCGATGCCCTCTTCTCCGGCTGCGCATGCGGCGAACAGGCCGCCTGTGCCAGCGCCGACGATCAGGAATTCGGTGTCGATGGTTTCGACGATGTCGCTTTCCTGAACGGTCGGCTCCGAGCCCAGCCAATCGGACGATGTGCTGCCCGTTTCAGCGTTCGCTTCTTCGGCGCCCTTGTTCTCCTTCGGCGCGCATCCGGCCAGTCCCAAAACGGCTCCGGTGCTTGCCAAGGCTGTTCCTGCGAGGAAGCTTCGACGAGATATGCCCTGTGCATGTTTGGTGCTCATAGGTCCCTCCCTTGTTCGCGAGTTGTGCAGGCGGTGCTCCGCGCTGCGGCGGTTCGAGGGTGCATCCTAGGGTCGCCGTGGGCAAACTTCATCACCCTCAGTGGGTAATTTTTGGGTAACCCCAGGTAGAAAGCTTCTTACGCCGGTTAACCAGATGGAGTGTTTCGGCTACAATACGGGCATGTTGAGATCACGGGAGCAGAACGGCGAGGGGGTCGCGCCGCCGAAGGCGGGCTTGTTCTCGTTTGCGCAGGGCCTTGCGTTGGCGTTGCTGACGTTGAGCAGTTGGTCGCTGAACGTGCATCTGTTTCCTCTGTACGACACGCAGCTTTCCTTCATTCGAGAGCTGTGTACGTTAGCGAACGGCGCCGCGCTGGTGGCTGTCGCCGTCGTGTCGGTGCGTCGTCCGCGTGCGTTGCGCAGGCAGGTGCTCATGGGCATTGCGATCTTCGGAGCTGCGGGAGGGTCGCTGCTCGTGTGGGCGGGTGATCGGCTGGGATCGATGGGCGTCATGCTGGCAGGCGCCTGCCTGGTATCCGTTGCCGAGGGTGCGTGCGCGATCCTGGTGGGCATAGCCCTGTGCTCTGTTCCGACGAAGCTCGCGTCCATCTGCATCGTGACGGGATTGCTGGCATGCGCCGGCGCGAAACAGGCGATTGCGGTGGGCTATTCGGAGTTTGCGCTTGCCGTCCATGCAGCCCTCTTGCTAGGAGCTGCGTTGTTGGCGAATCCGACTGCTTCGGAAACAATGGCACGGCTTTCTCGCGACGAATCGCCGCACGATATGGCCATCACGCAGCCTTCGTCGTTCTTGCCGTTCGGCCATCAACTATTCGTCTGCCTCCTTCTGTTCAGCGCGGTCCAGGGCTTCATGCTCACGTTCGGAGAAACCGGGGGCATTCCTGCCACGTCGATCTGGAGCCTCGCGATTTTGGCGGTGGTCCTTGTTGTCGCATGCCTTGCTCCCCGCCGGTTGACGACCGATGCGCTTTTGAAGCTGGCCGCGCTGCTTGCGATCGCGGGGCTTCTGCTCGTTCCCGCTTCGGACTTGATTCGGTTCTCCATCTCGAACGGTTTGATCAGCTGCGGGATCGCTGCGTTCGACGTGTTCCAGTGGATCGTGCTCACGGCGTTGGCCCGGCGCAACATGCATGGTGCCGTTTCGGTTTTCGCTTGGGGCTCCGCGATGCATGCCATTGGCGTCATCCTAGGAGCCAATGCCGGCCGTTTCGTGAACCACTATTGGACGAGCGATGTGCAGGTGGTGGTTCTGGCGGTGGCTGGTATCGTGTTTTGCCTTGTCGTTGCCATGTCGGTTTTTCTGCAGCACTTCAGTTTCGAGAAAACCATCAACGGCGTGCGCGAGAGCGTTCCGCCTGTTTTGGTCGACAGCGCAGATGAAGACGATGCTTCCGAGGAGAGGGCTCTGACCGTTGACGAGCGGTGCGAGGTCCTCTCGCAGCAGAAGGGGCTCACGAAGCGAGAGACCGAGGTGCTGCACTTGCTGGCGCGCGGTAGGACGGGCGTGTTCATCCAGCACGAGCTATGCGTGTCGTACAACACCATCAAAGCGCACGTGAAGCATATCTACCAGAAGCTGGACGTCCATACCCATCAGGAGCTGATCGATCTGGTGGAGGATCTTGGGTAGCTGTCTCGCACTCGGATGCGTTAACTCTGGGCAAAATCAAGACCCTGGTCAAACTCGGATGCGAAGTTTCTGATACTCTTTCGTGGAGCAAGAAGACGATTCGCCGGGCGCCGGTTTAGCGGCGTTCGGCATGCCTTGAGGGGGTATCGTATGGACGCATTCCGCATCGGCGTGATCTTCGATTGCGACGGGACGCTGATCGACTCGATGATGGTGTGGCGCGAGACGGAAGCCGGTTTGGCGCGGCGTGCGAACGTGACGTTGACGGCGGCCGAAATCGATGCGCTCACCGCGATGACCATTCCCGAGTGCGGCGCGTTCTTCCACGAGCGCTTCGGCTTGGGTTCGTCGGGTGACGAGGTGGTCGCCATGATGGACGAGCTCATGTTGGAGTTCTACCGCGAGCGCGCTCTGGCGCGGCCGGGAGCGCTCGAGTTCGTGCAGGCGTTGGCCGAGCGCGGGGTGCGCATGAGTGTGGCGTCGTCCAGCCCGCAGCCGTACTTGCAGGCCGGGCTTGAGCGCTGCGGGTTCGCGCCGTACCTCGACGCCATCGTGTCGGTTGACGACGTGGGCGCCTCGAAGCGCGAGCCCGCTGTGTACGATCACGCTCGCGAGGCGATGGGCACGCCGCTTGCCGCCACCTGGGGCGTCGAGGACTCGGTGTACGCCGTGCGCACGCTGAAAGCCGCGAACTACCGCACGCTCGGCATCTACGACTGCGATATCTCGGGCACGTGCGAGCAGCTGGCAGCCGAGGCCGAGCGGTTCATCACGACCTTCGAGGATTTGGACGTCGACACGTTCCTCGGTTGGAACTAAAAGAGGCGAGGGGTGCTTCGACTTGAAGCGCCCCCCGTTTTGTTCCCGCTAGATCTGCTTCTCGATCCAGGCGACAAGCTCGTCGTAACTCATAGTACCGTTCGCGACGGCGATGACGGTGTCGAAGAAGTCCTGCGTACGAGGCTTGAACTTTACTCCGTTACCGTGTAGGAAGGCGATGATGAGAGCCGTTCCCGTTCGCTTGTTTCCGTCGTCGAAGGGGTGGTTCTTGATGACCCCGTAGCCGTATCGAGCCGCTTTCTCATGCACGGAAGGATAAAGATCTTGTCCTCCGAAAGAGGCGAAAGGCTGAGCTAGAGCCGAATTAAGAAGCCCTTCGTCGCGAACTCCTGGCATTCCCCCGTTACGTTTCAGTTGGTCTTCATGAATGGCGAGCACGATATGCTTGGGTATGGGAGAAGGATCGCGCCCGCTCATTTCGACAGAGCCTCAAACAAATCGCGGTACTCGTCCGCAGCTTCCAAGTATGCATCTAAATACATGGTTCCATTCTCGCCGTCCGAGGCATTGTCGTCGATGGGAACGATTTTTACATAGGGTTTGCTTCCCTTGATGACCGTTACCTCGATATTGTCCTCATACACGCGCTTTGCAATGGTCGGAAATTGCGCGCGGGCTTCCGATGCTTTGACTGTGAGGGGCATGGCGATTCCTCCTTTCGGTTTTCTCCGGTTGCTATCTATGCCGATATTATAGCATAAAAAACAGCTGAAAAAAGAGCATAATCGAGGATCAAATGAAAGAGGAAGTTCTCTTATCGCCAAGGGTCTTCCTGGAAGGTCGGCTCGGGGGTTGGCGGGCGGTCGCTGAACGGGTCGTAGCCGTCGTCGTCTTCCTGGGCGGGGCGCAGGAACGGGTCGGATGACGCTTCGGACTTCGAAGCCGCGCTCTTAGTCGGCTGCGCGCCTGCGACCGGCGTCACCACCGGTCGCAGGATGTAGCGCGGTTTGCGCTGGGAGTCACTCATGGACGCTGTCCTCTTCGGTGCCTACTTTCGCCAAATCGTAGGGCGTGGTCTGGTACACATAATAGTTCAACCAGTTCGTATACAACAGCTGCGCGTGCGCGCGCCAGGTGACGCGAGGGGCTTGCGTCGGATCGTCGTTCGGGAAGTAGTGGCGAGGCAGCGGCATGTCCAGGCCTTTCGCGATATCGCGCTCGTACTCGGCCATGAGCGTGTCGGCGTCGTACTCGGGGTGGCCGAACACGAAGAAATGCCGGCTGTCGGTGCTCTTCGCGATGTAGACGCCGGCCTCGTCGGAGACGGCGATCAGCTCGAGGTCGGGGTGCGCCTCGATGTCGGCAGCGTGCACCTCGGTGTAACGCGAGTGCGGCGCTCGGAACGAGTCGTTGAACCCGCGCACCAGCGGCGACGACGGCTTCACCACTTCGTGGTCGAACACGCCGAACAGCTTGTTCTCCAGCTCGTACTTGGGGATGCCGTAATGGTGGTAGATGCCGGCCTGCGCGCCCCAGCAGATGTGGAAGGTGGAGTGCACGTTCGTGGCGGACCAGTCCATGATGCGCGCGAGCTCGTCCCAATAATCCACGTCCTCAAAGTCGAGCAGCTCAACCGGCGCTCCGGTGATGATCATGCCGTCGAAGCGCTGGTCCTTGATCTCGTCGAAGGTGGTGTAGAACGTGTCGAGGTGCTGCTCGGACACGTTCTTCGCCTCGTGGCTGGCCGTTTGCAGCAGGCTCACCTCGATTTGCAGCGGGGTGTTCGACAGTTTGCGCATGATCTGCGTCTCGGTGACGATCTTCGTGGGCATGAGGTTGAGCAGCAGCACCTTCAGGGGGCGGATGTCCTGGTGCATGGCGCGTAACTCGGTCATCACGAAGATGTTCTCGCCTTCGAGGACGTCGGTTGCGGGCAATGCGTCGGGTATTTTGATAGGCATGGCAGGCCTCGCCTTCCGTGTCGGGGCACCTGGAATGTTCGTACCATGATACCTTTTGTGCAGATGACCTGCCTATCTGAATTACCGGTAGCGCGTTATCGCCGCCACGCGCGACGAGGCGCAGGGAACGGGGCGTGCAAGGGGCAGGAGGGCAACGGGAATCTCGTCGTGCCTGATCGCGCGCTCGCGCGGTCGGGCATCTTGTACTAGAATCCTTAGGGCAAAAAGCAAAAGAGGTTCAGGCAAGGAGAGGAAGGTTTTTATGGCGTCAGAGCAGAAGACGCCGGCGGTGCGTCCGATCACGGTCGTCAAGTTCGCCGGCGCGGTCATCGCCACGTTGATCGGATCGGGATTCGCCTCGGGGCAGGAGGCCATGCAGTTCTTCGCCGCGTACGGAACGAACGGCATCATCGGGTGCGTCATCGCCATCCTGCTGTTCGCGGGCATGAGCGGCGTGCTTCTGGGCTACGGTTTCAAGCACAAGGGGGCGAGCGACTTCTCGGCGTTCCGCTACTTCTGCGGCAAGTACCTGGGCACGTTCCTGGAGTGGTTCACCATCCTATTCTGCTTCCTCGTGGGCATCATCATGGTGTCGGGCGCGGGCGCGACGCTCAACCAGTACTTCGGCGTGCCGCAGATCGTGGGCAGCGGCCTCATGGCGGCCATCGTGCTGCTGAGCGCGCTCTTCGGCCTCAAGCGCATCGTGGACATCCTCGGCTCCATCGGGCCCGTGACCATCGCGTTCCTCATCATTCTGGCCGTCTACACGCTCGTCGTGCATGGCGGCGGGCTGGCCGACGCCAACGCGGCCGTGCAGTCCGCAGGCGACAGCGTGGTGTACGGCGTGGGCTCCGGCAGCGCGTGGTTCGCGCTCGGCGCGTTCATGTACGTGGCATACAACATCCTGGCCGGCGTGCCGTTCATGTCCGAGATGGGCACTGGCGCGCGCTCGCGCAAGGAGGCCGTGCTCGGCGGCGCCCTCGGCGGCGCGGCGCTCGGCGTGTGCGCGCTCCTGTTGAACCTGGCGCTGCTGTCGGTGTTCGGCGAGGCCGTGCAGTACGAGGTGCCGGTGCTGTTCCTGGCGCAGCAGATCTCGCCGGTCGTGGGCCTGCTGTTCGCCGTCATCCTGCTGGCCGAGATCTACAACACGGCCGTGCCCATGGTGTGGACGGTGGCCAACCAGTTCGTCGACGAGAAGCAGGACAAGCGCAAGTACCAGTTCCTCATCGCGCTTCTGTGCGCCGTCATCTTCATGGGCGGGCAGCTGCCGTTCGGCATGTTGGTGAACCTGATCTACCCGTTCGTGGGCTACTTCGGCGCGCTGTTCATCGTGGTGGTCATCGTGCAGATGATCCGCTGGCGCATCGACCGCGCCCGTGGGATCACGCGCTAAGGCGAGGGAGGCGAAGATGGCAGAGGCAAGCGAAAACCCCGCCCGCACGCAGGAGTATGTGGAGCGCGACCGTGCCTGCATGGGCCCCACGGCGCGCATTCCCTACTACGACCTGGTGGTGGACCACGCACGCGGCGCGCTGCTCTACGACGTGGAGGGCAACGAGTACATCGACCTGCTGGCGGCGGCCACGTCGGCCAACGTGGGCCACTCGCACCCGGCGGTGGTGGAGGCCATCTGCGGGCAGGCGCAGAAGGTCATCCAGTGCTCGCCGGCCTACTTCTACCACGCGCCCGAGGTGGAGCTGGTGGAGAAGCTGGCCGCCATCGCGCCGGGCGACGCGCCGAAGAAGGTGGTGTTCGGCACGTCGGGCTCCGACGCCAACGACGCCATCATCAAGTTCGCGCGCGCCTACACGGGACGGCCCTACGTGGTGTCGTTCCTGGGCGCCTACCACGGCTCCACCTACGGCTCGATGACGCTCTCGGCCCTCAGCCTGGGGATGCGCCGCAAGATGGGGCCCATGCTGCCGGGCATCTACCACATCCCGTACCCGGACGTGCAGAGCGCGGGCGTGGGGCACTTGAGCGAGCCGGAGCAGGCGGAGCACTTCATGCGCCCGCTGCGTGAGATGTGCGAGACGTACCTGCCGGCCGACGAGATAGCCTGCATCGTGATGGAGCCCATCGCGGGCGACGCCGGCATCATCGTGCCGCCGCAGGCCTACGTGGACGCGCTCACCGCTTTCTGCCGCGAGAACGGCATCCTGTTCGCCGTGGACGAGATCAACCAGGGCATGGGCCGCACGGGGAAGTGGTGGGGCATCGAGCAGTTCGGCGTGGAGCCCGACCTCATGTCGGTGGGGAAGTCGCTGGCCAGCGGCCTGCCGCTGTCGGCCATCGTGGGCAAGGCCGACATCATGGACAGCCTGAGCTTCCCGGCGCACATCTTCACCACCAGCGGCAACCCTGTGTGCTGCGCGGCGGCGCTCGCCACCATCGACGTCATCGAGCGCGAGGGGCTGCTCGAGCGAGGGGCCGAGCTGGGCACCTACGCAAAGGAGCGCTTCGAGGACATGGCCGCCCGCCACGCTATCGTGGGCGGCGTGCACGGCATCGGGCTCAACCTGGGCATCGACATCGTGCGCCCGGAGACGGGCGAGAAGTGCGCACTCGACGCGCTCAAGGTGGTGTACCGCGCGTTCGAGGAGGGCGTGGTCATCATCTGCATGGCGGAATCGGTGCTGCGCTTCCAGCCGCCGCTCGTCATCGAGCGCGAGCAGCTGGACCGCGCGCTCGACGTGCTCGACCGCGTGATCGGCGAGGTGGAAACAGGCCTCGTGCCCGACAGCATCGTGCCCGAGGGCAAGGGCTGGTAGAGCGAGAGCCGGCACCCATCTGTTGCTAAGAACGCCTGGATGTCTCACGTGGAACATCCAGGCGTTTGAGCACCTGCGTGCCTTTCGCGGCGTTCTTATGCGACGGTACGCTAAGTTCGATACCGATAGCTGAATTATCTCTTTAACAGATGACGAAGTATCGGAAACTGGGCACTACCGGAAAAATCGCCGACGCCTCTATAATGATCCGGACACAAACCACCCCTGATCCACCAAGGAGCCCCCATGAGCGAGAGCATCGGAACCACCTGCGTGCAAGGCGGCTACCGTCCCGGCGACGGCGAGCCGCGCCAGATTCCCATCTACCAGTCCACCACCTGGAAGTACGACACGAGCGAGCACATGGGCCGCCTGTTCGACCTCGAGGAGGCCGGGTACTTCTACACGCGTCTGGCGAACCCCACGAACGACTTCGTGGCGGCCAAAATCGCCGAGCTCGAGGGCGGCACGGCGGCCATGCTCACGTCGTCGGGCCAGGCTGCGAACTTCTTCGCCGTGTTCAACATCGCCGGCGCGGGCGATCATGTCGTAGCCAGCTCGGCCATCTACGGCGGCACGTACAACCTGCTGGCCGTGACCATGAAGCGCATGGGCCTGGAATGCACGTTCGTTTCGCCCGACTGCACCGACGAGGAGCTGGAGGCCGCGTTCCGGCCGAACACGAAGGCCGTGTTCGGCGAGACCATCGCGAATCCGGCGCTGGCGGTGCTCGACATCGAGCGCTTCGCCGCCGCCGCGCACGCGCACGGGGTGCCGCTGATCGTGGACAACACGTTCCCCACGCCGGTGAACTGCCGTCCCATCGAGTGGGGCGCCGACATCGTGACGCACTCCACCACGAAGTACATGGACGGCCATGGCGCCAGCGTGGGCGGGGCCATCGTGGACTCCGGGAAGTTCGATTGGACGGCGCATGCCGACAAGTTCCCCGGCCTGTGCGAGCCCGACGAGAGCTACCACGGAGTGACGTACACCGAGCGCTTCGGCTTGGGCGGCGCGTTCATCACGAAGGCGACGGCCCAGCTCATGCGCGACTTCGGTGCCATCCAGTCGCCGCAGAACGCCTACCTCGTCAACCTGGGGCTGGAAAGCCTGCACCTGCGCATGGCGCAGCACAGCAAGAACGGCTTGGCGTTGGCGCAGCATCTGGCCGCGCATCCGAAGATCGCCTGGGTGCGCTACCCCGGCTTGCCGGGCGACGACCAGTACGAGCTGGCGCAGAAGTACCTGTCGAACGGCGCCAGCGGTGTGGTGAGCTTCGGCGTGGCCGGCGGGCGCGCCGCGGCCGAGACGTTCATGGCGAACCTCAAGCTGGCGCAGATCGCCACGCACGTGGCCGATGCGCGCACCTGCGTGCTGCACCCGGCCAACGCGACGCATCGCCAGATGAACGACGCGGAGCTTGCGGCCGCGGGCATCACGCCCGACCTCATCCGTCTGTCGTGCGGCATCGAGGCCACCGAGGACCTCGTCGCCGACATAGACCAGGCGCTGGCGGCCGTGTAGCGAAGCATGGTAAACTGACCCGCAGAGAAGCCCCAGCGGAAAAGCCGGTTTGGAATTCGGTCGCGGAGGTGCCCCATGGAACGCAAGAAGCTTTTCGTGCGCGTTGGCATAGGCGTGGCGGGAGCGTTGCTGCTGGTCGGCATCTTCGCGGTTGCGAATGCCGTGGGCGATTCAAACGCCATGCGACGAGGCATCGACGAAGGGTTCGAGCTGAGAGGCGCCTATCAGGGGGATCCCGGCCGGGACGGCATCGGCACCATCGCATTTCAGACGCTCGACGGCGAGCCCTCGTGGGAAGCGTCGAAGGCTCCGGGCGCGCATGTCAAAGGCGCGTTCAAGGAAGCCGTCGATCCGAACGTCTACGTGCTGGAAGACGAGAGCGGCAACGAGGTCGGCTGGGTCCATCTTGCGTACTCCGATGCCCAGGGGGCGGGAGCGCTGTACGTCCGCTACGGCGCGGGCGACCTGGTGGAGATGCGCAAGGTGGATAGGGTGCCCGGTTATATGCGCTACGATAACGAACGAAATACCTGACCAAATGCGGTTCGCTCTCGCGGCCGCGGATATTCGAGCCCGCTCGCTTCCCAGCGCGCGGGCTTTTCGCTTTTCCACGAAACGCAAGCCCTTTCACGTCCGGTGGTAAATAGTTTCTAGTCGCGTCTCGATGCCTTGAAGTGCATGCGCCGCATCTGCGAACATGCACGTGAGGGTCGGGAGGGGTGCTCATGATGAAGAAGCTCATAATGGACGATTTCTCGCTGTTGGGCAACGCTTTGGCGCTGGCTGCGAAGAAGGCGCCGACGCTCGAGTCGTTGGCGGCCGAGCTCAACGTGCGTCAGGAGGACCTGTCGCTGTGTTGGTTCGCGCTCAACAACCTGCGCCGATGCCAAGGCCGCGTGCTGCCCGTCCCCTTCGAGGCGGTTGCGGAGGGGCCGGCCGACGTTCGATCCGTTTCGGGCAACTGGTACGCCCCCACTTGGCGTTTGAACAAGCTGCTTGAAGAGTTCCAAGTTAACGAGGGATTGGCCGTGCATTACGGGAGCATTTTGAGCCATCCCGAGGGTGGTCACTTCGAGTTGAACCTTGCGGCCGACGAAGTGGTGCGCGCGGTTCGTCTGGAGAACGCCGAGCTCGACGCGGTGAGGCTCAGGCGCGTGTGCGTGCAGGCGCGCGAGCCCGCCAACGGCATCGAGCTGCTGGTATCGAATGCCGGCAAGATACTGATAAGCATCGAGGACTACCGGGAGGGGCCGTTCACCGTAGCGTTCATCGAGCGTCTGCACGAACGGCTCGTCGAAGGCATTTCCATCAAGGAGGTGCGCGAGATCGAGGGCTGTGGCGAGAGCGCGGCGGATGAGCTGCGCGCGAAGGCGCTGGAGTCGTTCTGCGCTCACGTGTGCGCGCCCGACGGTGGCCATACTTTAGTGGATGCTTTGATAGCGCTTTGCTATTTCAAGGCGTTCCACCTGTTCTCTGCCGGGAACGGTGTTCTTGCCTATTTGCTGTACTTCATCGTGCTGCATCGTGCCGGCTATCATTTCTCGGCGCATGTTCCCGTCGTCAAGCTATTGTTCCCGCTTGATGACGACGATCGCGTCTGCGATTCGCCCCTTGTGCCCGAAGAGCTGGTGGTGCCGTGCGATGGCTTCTGCGATTGGACGCTCTTCTTCGAGCGGGCGGTGCAGATGCTCGTCGAGGGGCAGCGATGGTTCATGACCAAACTGGACGGCATGGCGCGCCGTCGAGAACGTTTTCGCATCATCATCGATTCCGACGAGAGCATGAACTTCCGTCAGAAGGAGGTGCTGCTGGAGGCCGTGTTACACAGCAATGCGGAATTCACCTACGGCATCCACGCGCAGCGTTACGACGTGTCGTATCCGTGTGCGCGCAGCGATTTCGCCCGTCTGCTCGATCAGGGTTTCCTTCGCCAGCACGATGACGGGATCCACCATTTCTTCGTGGCCTCGGACGAGTTCGAGGATGTGTTCGCAACCTATGTGAGGGAGCGCTGCGCCGAAGCCCTTCACCGATACTACCGTGAGGACGGGGCGCTGCGCGACGAATGCAAAAGCCCGGACGACATTGCTGCTGAGTATAACCGGGGCGTGGGATTCTATGAAAAGTCCCTGCTGGACAAGACCTATATCGAGCATTACGACTTCCGGCGCACGCCTATCGCCGACTGTGACGGTCCGCGGAGGCGTCGCCGCTCGAACGACGAGTGACGGAGGGCGAAGGGGAAGGAGGATTTCGGAAGGGCACGGCCGATTCCATTGTCAAAGGAGGGTCAATGAAACGCATCATGAGCGGGCAATCGTGCTCGCACGGTCCAAGCAAGACGAAAGTACTGGTTGTGCTGCTGGCGATTGCGCTAGTGGCTTCGTTCGCAGCATGGGGCTGCAGCCCGAAGGCCGCGAACGACGACGCGAAAGCGCCTGAGAAAAAGGCGGAAAGCGCCGCAAGCGAGAAGGCCGGCGACGGCGTGGACGAGTTGGCGGCGTACAGCGGGTTCCCCACGGAAGGCCGCTTCATCGACAACGTGGCCGCGCTCCCCGGCTTCTACAAGAACACCGAGAAGAACGAGGCCAACGCGAAGGCGAAGGCGCCGCGTCGCTATACCGACCGCAACGGCAACCTCGTGCAACCGGTCCCTGCCGATGAGCTGGGATGGAACAATACGTACCTCGATGCCGACAAACGCGGGTGCACATCGTGCCACACGTTGGAGAACGCGCTGATGAGCCTGCCTACGTACCATCGCCTGATCTTCTTCGGGTATCCCACCGAGCAGGGCTATCAGAACTGCATCGCGTGCCACTCCGACTCGTATTCGGGGCATAAGCTGGCCGATGCCATTCACACGCTGCATATGAACAGCACGATGTTCCTGAACGACGACGACGGCAACTGCCAGTCGTGCCACTACATCAACCCCGACACCGGCGTGTTCGATCGCTGGGACGAGGTCAAGTACGACCTGTACAAGGGCATCACCGACGTGAAGGCCGACGAGCTGAAGGCTTCGGTCTCCTACGATCAGACCACGGTCACGCCGGCTGAAAACCGCATCTTCAAGACCGTGAAAGACGAGCCCAGCCAGTGGTTGACCGACGATTCCAAGCAGGATAAGTCCATCTACGAGAACTGGGTCATCTCCATCGACGGCGATTGCGAGAACCCCGTCGAGATGACGCTTCCCGAGATGGAGCAGCAGTTCGGCACCGTGAAGCAGGTCATGAAGATGGACTGCACCATCAACGGCGTGGGCCAGGCCACCATCATGCAGAGCGAGGTGGAGGGCATTCCGCTGAAGGCCATCATCGACTACGCGAAGCCGAAATCGGGCGCCAACGTGGTGAGCCCCATCGGCAGCGACGGGTACGACTACGCGAAGATGGGCATCGACTGGCTGCTTGAGAACGACGCGGTCATCGTCACGAAGATGGACGGCGAGCTGCTGCCCAACTCGCAGGGCTATCCCTGCATGATCTGGGTGAACAAGACGTCCGGCGGCAACTTCACGAAGCGCATCTCCAACCTCACGTTCATGACGGTGCCCGACGACAAGATCGACGCCGAGCTGTACGTGGGCCAGTTCACCGACGACCGCACGGGCGAGATCTACTCCAAGCCCAACAGCGGCGTGCTGAACTATCCCACCGGCATCGTGCTGTCCGGCGAGGAGGCGAAGACCGTGCATCTGGAGGGTTTCGCCGACGCATGGGACGAGCCCATCAAGAAGATGGAATTCTCCTTCGATCACGGCGAGACGTGGACCGTGGTGGACACGCCCGACAACAACGCCGACAACTGGACGTACTGGCGCATGGACTTCACGCCGCCCGCGGCCGGCGCCTACCTGTTGGACATCCGCACGACCAGCATCACGCCCGACGGCGCCGATCGCGTCTGCCAGTACGACACCCAGTTCATGTTCACGGTAGAGTAGGGGGTACGATAATGAAAACAACGACGCAACGCGGTCGTGCCACGATCTCTGCCCTCGCGGGGTTCACCATGGTCGCCTCCATGGCGGCCGCGCCGGCGGTGGCGCTGGCCGGCGAACCCGCTGCCGACGAGCCCGTGGCCGCCGGCGGCACCGAGGCCGCGACGAACGGCACGGCTGTCGAGAGCGCACAGGTCACGCCCGCCCAGGTGGAGGGCGAGTTCTCGTTCGACCAGACCACCATCACGTCCAACGAGGTGATCAAGACCTTCTTCCAGCGCGTGTCGCAGGCCATCTGCGGCGCGACGGTGCCCCTCGTGGCGGACAACCCGCTGGGCTGGAAGCTGTCCGTGTCGGGCGACGTGGAAACGGCGTTCACCGCTTCGGTGGGCGACCTCGCCAACGAGGAGTCGACCAGCAACGTGATGACCTGCACCTGCGGCGGCAACCCCGCCGGCGGGCGCGCCATCGTCACCGCGGACGTGACGGGCATCCCGGTGGAGCATCTGCTGGCGAAGGCCGGCGCGGCTCCGGATGCGAACGCCGTGACGTTCGTGTCGGCCGACGGCACGCAGCAGACGTTCCCGCTGGGCTACGTGGTGGGGCGCCATGCGGTGCTGTCCTACGAGATCAACGACGAGGACCTGTCGGCCTCCGTGGGCGGCAGCAACCAGCTGTGGATGACGAAGACGCCGGCGAACTACTTCGTGCGCGACGTCGTGGAAATCGTGGTGTCCACCGAGGACGTCGCGCCCGCGACTCCGGGTGCGGCCGACGAGCATCCCAACAGCCCCAACGCGGGCGTGCTCGCGGGAACGCAGGGCTAGGGGGCGCACGATGATCGCTCCGATGCAGGTATCCGTGGGCAAGCCGGTGACGTTCAGCGGGTACGCCGAGGACTACGGCAAGCAGATCGTGTCGGTGCAGTTCTCGCTCGACAACGGCGCGAACTGGACCACGTACGACGTGTCGGATTCCACCGACGATCTGTGGGTGCACTGGACGTTCTCGTACACGCCCGAGCGGCCCGGGTTCTACCGGCTGCTCGTGCGCTCGGTGAACGACGCCGGCGCGGCCAGCCCGCTCGCGGACGTGGCCGAGTTCACGGCCGCCTAAGGTGGGGGAGGGGCCGGGTGCAGAGCGCCCCGGCTCCTCCTCAGCGCCGTTCCGTCCGATACTCGCGGGGAGTGGCGTTGTAGCGCCGTTTGAACGCGGCGCTGAATTTACTGGGGTTCGCGTAGCCCACCCGTGCGGCGATGGTGGCGACGCTTTCGTCGGTGACCTCGAGCAGCTTCGCGGCCTCCTGCAAGCGCCTTTCGCGCAGGTACGTGGGAACGGGCACGCCGTACACTCCCTGAAAGTAGTTGTTGAGGCTGGTCACGCTGATGCCGAACGAGTCGGCGATGTCGCGCAGCCGGTAGTCGCACCCCAGATCGGCGCACAGCCGATCATGCGTCGTCCGCGCGATGCGCATGTGCGATTTCGTGTAATACGAATGTCGGCGCCCCGTCGGCAACCCCCGCGCCTTGACGTGCAGCAGCACCTCCATGAACCGCAGCTTGCTGCGCGGCGCATCGAACGGGTCCACCAGCGCCTCGAACGACGCCATGAGCGCGTTCAGCTGGTCGTCTCCCTCGAACAGCACCGCAGGGTCGAGCTGTTCGATCCAGGAGCCGAAAGAGAAACCCGCCTCGCGCATCACTCCGTACGCCGGCTCGTTCGTCACCCCGTCGCTGAAGCACAGTTTGATGCCGCGGTATCGGCCGAGCGGGTACCGGTATTCGCTCGGCAGGCGCCGCGACGCGCTCAGGCAGCAGTCGCCCGGTTTCACGATGATCGCGCTTTCGCCCGGCATGGCCACCTCGCACCGTCCCTCCTGGCAGTAGTCCAGGGTGATCCAGCACCCGCGAACCTCTTGGGCGTTCACGAGGATGGGACATATCTCCAAGTTGAAATCGACCGTTGCGATGAAGAGACGCGGCGAGGCGAAGAGCGTTGTCATGCGGCCGCGCCCCTGCTCGTTCTCGACGAGCAGCGTGTGGGCGCCGCCGGGCTCGACAACCACGCGCATGCCGCGGTCGAGCTGCAAGGTGCCGAATGGTTCGAGTACGTTCGTGGTGGCCTCCTGTCGGTCGGTCCTTCGTTCCTATTGTATCCCGCCGGTAGTTAGAAATGGCTAACTCGTTTGCGTTTGGAGCAGAAGAAGACGCATGGAGTTGAGTGGAGCGATCGCAAACCCTTACCCTTGTCGCGCGACCTCTAGGTACGACAAGGAGAAATCATGAGCAAATTGAGCGATGCGGCCACGGGAGACGTGGCTGTGATATCCGGAGTGGAAGGGGATGCGCGGTTCGTCGGACGCGTCACGTCCATCGGGCTGACCGTGGGCTGCGAAGTGCAGGTGCTGCAGAACGTGCGCAAGCGACCGGTGCTGGTGTACGGGCGCGACAGCGTGATAGCCGTCGATGCCGAAGACTGCGCCCGCATCGACGTGCAGGTGCGCTCGTGAGCGCGCGGGAGGCGGTGCTCGAAGAGCTGGACGCCGCGGTGTCCGCGCCATCGGGCGCAGCGGTGGTCTCCGGGGCGCCCACCTGCTCCGTCGCCTTGCTCGGTCAGCCCAACTCGGGCAAATCAACCCTGTTCAACGCGCTGACCGGTTCGCGGCAGCGCGTGGGGAACTGGCCGGGCAAGACGGTGGAGAAGAAGGAGGGCGGTTTTTCGCGCGGCGGCGTCGATTACGCGGTGTGCGATCTTCCCGGCACCTACAGCCTCTCGGCGAATTCGGAGGAGGAAGTGGTCACGCGCGACTACATCGCCTCGGGCAGGGCCGACGTCGTATGCGTGCTCGCGGACGCCTCGCAGCTGGAACGAAGCCTGTACATGCTCGCCGACTTCGCGGGCGTCGATTGCGCCTGCATGCTCGTGCTGAACCTCATGGACGTCGCCGAGGCCCAGGGCAAGCGCATCGACGCGAAGGTGCTGGAGCGCAGGCTCGGGATACCGGTCGTGCCGTTCGTCGCGGCCGATCGCGCGCACTGCGACCTGTTCTATCAGGCGCTCGATCGTGCCATCGCCGACCCTCATGCGCTTGATGCGACCGCGCTGGCCGAGGCGTGCCGCGTCGAGTTCGGAGCCGTCTACGACGACGTGCGCGCCCTCGTGCCGGAGCGGAGCGTCGGCGCGCTGACGCCGGCTTGGCTGACGGGCAAGCTGCTCGAGGGCGACGTTCCGGTCCGCGCGCTGGTCGACGAAGCGCTCGACGAACGCGATCGAGCGCGCTTGGCGGCCGCGCTCGAGCCGATCGAGCACGGCGTGCAGCGTGGAGGGACGTGCAAGTTCTCATGGATCGACGGGGTGCTCGACGGCGCCGTTCGGGGTTCCCGCACCCGCTCGACGCTCTCGAGATTCGACCGCATCGCCACGGGATCGCGCTGGGGCAAGCCCCTCGCCATCGGCATCATCCTGGTGGGGCTCCTGGCGACGTTCGTCCCCGCCATGCCCATCATGGCGGTGGGCGGCCTGTTCTCGCTCATCGGCGAGTACGCGGCCGCAGGGCTCGTCGCCCTGGGAGCGCCCGCTGTGCTGGGCAGCTTCGTGAGCGGCGTCCTGTTCGACAGCCTGCGATTCGCCACGATGATGGTGGGCTTCGTGTTCGGCATCAACCTCGTGTTCGGCGCGCTCGAGGAAGTGGGCTACATGGCCCGTATCTCGTACGTGTTCGACTCCACGATGGCGCGCTTCGGCCTGCAAGGCAAGTCCATCATGCCGTTCGTCGTGTGCCTGGGGTGCACCATCGGCGGCGCGTCGGGCACCCGCGTCATCGACTCATGGGGTCAGCGCGTGCTGACCGTCGCCATGGCATGGGCGGTGCCCTGCGCTTCCACCTGGGGCGTCGTGCCGGTGCTGGCGGTGGCGTTCTTCGGGCCGTGGTCGCCTGTCGTTGTGGTGGCCATCTTCCTGACCTCGTTGCTGCTCATGTACCTCGTGGGAAAGCTGTTCGGGCCGCACCTCGTGAGCGGCGACGAGCGCGCCGGTTTGGTCATGGAGCTGCCCCCGTACCATGCACCGCGCTGGAAGAACGTGTTCTCGACGGCGATCGCCCGCTCGAAGCACGTGTTCAAGCGAGCGGTGCGCGTGGTGTTCATCGTGACCGCGGTGGTGTGGCTGCTCGTCTACAGCCCGGACGGCAACCCGCAGAACACGGCCCTGTACGCGATCGGCGAGGCTATCGAGCCGGTGACCAGCTTCTTCGGCCTGGGGTGGCAGACGTTCATGGCGTACCTATGCGCGATGGCCATCAAGGAGTCGGCGTTGGGCGTGCTGTCGGGGCTGTTTCTGGGCACGGGGACGCTCACCACGGCCGTTGGCGGCATGGGGCCGGTGGCCGCCGACATCGGCCAGGTGATGGCGTCGGCCATCTCGCAGCCCGAGGCGCTCGCGTTCATGTTCGCGTTCACCTTCAATGTGCCATGCATGGCCTCGGTGGCGGCTACCTACGGCGAGACGCATTCGGGGAAGTGGACGGCGCTCATGATCGCGTTCTACTTCTGCGCATCGCTCGCGCTCGCGTTCGTCGTGTTCCACGTATCGTCGCTGTTCCTGGGGTAACGTCCTCCCGCGCCTCCCCGGAGCGCCTAGCGCATGGCGGCGCGGTAGGCGCTGGGGGTGGTGTGGTGGGTGCGGGCGAACAGCTCGGCCAGGCGCTCGGGGCGGTAGCCGACGGCTGCGGCAACCTGCGCCACGGGCGCGTCGCCGGCGGCCAGCAGCTCGGCGGCCTTCGCGCAGCGCAAGCGCTGGCGGTACTCCACGATGGTGCAGCCGCACGCCTGCTTGAAGGTGCGCCGCAGCTTGGTCTGGCCCATGCAGGCGATGCGGGCCAGCTCGTCGGCGTCCACGGGCGCGGCCAGCTGCTGCTCCAGGCGCCGCCGCACGCGCTCGATGGCGTGCATGTCCTCGCTGGCCAGTTCGCTGGCGCGCTCGCCGGCCATCGCGCGCGACTTGT
>OGYI01001346.1_pt1 | contig 24576 bp, 18 predicted proteins | sample 1576521 | NCBI WGS metagenome assembly OGYI01 (sample SAMEA3541484, study PRJEB24748) | human gut metagenome | biome: human gut; feature: human-associated habitat; material: faeces | place: China | collected 2012
CAGCCAGTTTTGCAAGTCTTTCCTGTAATTTTTCTTTATCAAATTCAGATTTTGTCTCTGCAATCTGTTTACGGATCTGAGCAACACGGTCAGCAATTTCTTTCTTATCACCCAGACCATCTACGATAACTGTATTCTCTTTTGCAACTTTGACAGATTTTGCACGTCCAAGCTGAGCCATTGTAGTTTCTTTAAGATCAAGTCCAAGTTCTTCGGAAATTACCTGTCCACCTGTCAGAATAGCGATATCCTGCAGCATTTCTTTTCTTCTGTCTCCATATCCAGGAGCTTTAACAGCAACTACCTGGAATGTTCCTCTTAATTTATTTACGATCAGAGTTGTCAGTGCCTCACCTTCTACATCTTCTGCGATAATCAGAAGTTTTGCTCCAGCCTGAACAACCTGCTCCAGTAACGGAAGAACTTCCTGAATATTGCTGATCTTCTTGTCTGTGATCAGGATATATGGGTCTTCAAGATTTGCTTCCATTTTTTCCATATCTGTAGACATATATGCAGAAATATATCCACGGTCAAACTGCATACCTTCTACCAGATCAAGTTCTGTATGCATTGTTTTGGATTCTTCTACTGTGATAACACCATCATTGGAAACTTTTTCCATTGCATCAGCAACCAGCTGACCTACTTCTTCATCACTTGCAGAAATAGATGCAACATTTGCGATCTGTGCTTTGCCACTGATTTTCTGGCTCATTTCTTTGATAGCCTCTACAGCTGCATCTGTAGCTTTCCTCATACCTTTTCTCAGGATGATCGGGTTTGCACCTGCTGCCAGGTTTTTCATTCCTTCATGAACCATTGCCTGTGCCAGAACAGTTGCTGTAGTAGTACCATCACCAGCTACATCATTTGTCTTGGATGCAACTTCTTTGATCAGCTGGGCACCCATGTTTTCGAATCTGTCTTCCAATTCAATTTCTTTTGCAATAGTAACACCGTCGTTTGTGATAAGCGGAGCACCAAACTGTTTGTCAAGTACAACGTTTCTTCCTTTTGGTCCGATTGTTACTCTTACTGTATCTGCAAGTTTGTTTACACCAGTTTCAAGTGCAGCTCTTGCTTCTGCACCAAATTTAATTTCTTTTGCCATGATGACTGTCCTCCTGAAATGCTTAATGATCTGTAACGTTTTTTATTCTGTTACGATTATTCAACGATTGCGAGAATATCGCTCTGTTTTACGATGATATATTCTTCGCCGTCAAGTTTTACTTCAGTTCCTGCATATTTGGAATAAATAACTTTATTACCTGTAGCAACTTCCATCTTAACTTCTTTACCGTCAACAACTCCGCCAGGACCTACTGCAATAACTTCTGCCTGCTGCGGTTTTTCCTGTGCCTGTCCCGGAAGTACGATACCAGATTTTGTTGTTTCTTCTGCTTCTAACTGTTTTAATACAACTCTGTCGCCTAAAGGTACTAATTTCATGATCTATTTCCTCCTTTATTGTTGCCTTTTTCGAATTACTAGCACTCATTTCGTTTGAGTGCTAATCACTGTCCCTATATTATTTAAAATCATGATTTTCTGCAACTCTTTTCAAAGCTGTAAATTAGTATTATTTTTTTATTTATCTTTTATTTTCTCTTATTTTCTCCTGTTTTCTCATTTTCTGATTTTTAAGTATTTTATAAAAGAAAAGGCCCTTTCCTTCATAGGAAAAGACCTCTCTTTATAAACAGCTTCTGCTGTCCTTATGATTTTTTGCTTCGCTGAGCTTTAATTTCTTCAAGCTCATCAAAAATTACTTCGTTAAGTACTTTGATATAAGTTCCCTTCATACCTGATGAACGAGATTCGATTACCCCGGCACTTTCAAATTTGCGAAGTGCATTTACAATAACAGATCTGGTGATTCCTACACGGTCTGCAATCTTGCTTGCAACCAGAATACCCTCTTCTCCATCAAGTTCATCAAATATATGAATGATCGCTTCTAGTTCTGAGAAGGACAGTGTATTGAATGCAGATTTTACAACTTGTTGTTTACGGTCCTCTTCTGCATTTTCTTCATGAACCGCTCTCATCATTTCCAGACCAACCACTGTTGTGCCATATTCACTGACGATAATGTCTTCAATATCATAAGGCTTATCGTTACGATACATAAAAACAGTCCCCAGTCTTTCGCCGGCAATATCGATTGGATTGATAATACCCTGACAGTTGCTGTTTACATGTTCAAATCCAAGTGTCTGAAGATTCACATTTTCCTTTGTAGACAAAACGCCAAGGAAACGCTCATTTAACAGAGAATCTACATGTCCGCCTACGTTATCTTCAATCAGCTCGGTAATTTCTTCAACGCCCGGACATAAACTAATTCCAAGTACTTTACCCTTTTTGCTCAGTACCAGGATATTGGAACTTAATGTGTCCATCAGCACCTGACAGATATCATTAAATACAACTTTACTGGAACTGCTGTTGTGCAAAAGCTTATTGATTTTTCTGGTTTTATCCAACAACTGAACGCTCATTACGGCCTCCTTCTCCTGTTTTTTCGATGTTTTCAATCTTATGGTATAATAGTACACGTTTTGCAACGAAAATACAAGATATTTTTATATTTTTTTCGATTTTGTCCGCATTTTCAGAAAATTTATATATTTAATCTTCTTTAGACTTCTGCTCTACATAACCGCAAGTTGTCTCACTGCAGACAATCTTGTTTCCTTTTTCGACCATATAGCTTCCACAAACCGGGCATTTTTTTGCTGATGGCTTCTGCCATGACATAAAATCACATTCCGGGTTGTCGATACAACCATAATATTTACGACCCTTCTGGGTTTTCTTCAACACAACATCCTTTCCACATTTCGGACATGCCACACCGATTTTTTCATAATACGGTTTGGTATTTCTGCATTCCGGAAATCCAGGACATGCAAGGAATCTTCCATGTGGTCCGTATTTGATGACCATATTGCGTCCACAGACATCACAGATTTCATCTGTAACTTCATCCTGAATTTCAACTTTTTCCAGTTCTTTCTCAGCAGCATCCACATCTCTCTTAAGATCCGGATAAAAGTTTCTGACAACCGTTTTCCACTGCACAGTACCCTCTTCAACGCAGTCCAAAAGGCCTTCCATCATTGCAGTAAAACGAACATCTACAATGCTTGGAAATGCCTGTTTCATAATATTATTAACAACTTCTCCAAGTTCCGTCACATAGAGGTTTTTCTGTTCTTTAGATACATAACGGCGGCTGATGATCGTGGTGATCGTCGGAGCATAAGTACTCGGACGTCCAATTCCCTGTTCTTCCAGTGCCTTTACAAGAGATGCTTCTGTATAATGTGCCGGTGGCTGTGTGAAATGCTGTTCCGGTTTCAGTTCAGTAAGCTGCAGCTTCATTCCCTTCTCAAGACTCTGACTGAGTACATTGCCTTTTTGATTATCTTCTTCCTGCATATACACAGACATAAATCCGTCAAATATGATCTTGGAGGCAGCAACCGTAAAAGTATACTCTCCTGCACTGATTTTTACTGATGTTGTTTCATATTTTGCTGCAGACATACGGCTTGCTGTAAAGCGTTTCCAGATCAGCTGATACAGACGGAACTGATCTCTGGAAAGAGATTCTTTGACCATGACTGGCGTTCTGGTAATATCAGTCGGACGGATTGCTTCATGCGCATCCTGAATCTTCTGGTCTTTTTTTACCATCTTTCCACTTGTAGAAACATAGTTTTCTCCATACTGTTCACCAATATAGGTTCGCGCTGCTTCATCTGCTTCCTGTGAGATTCGAGTGGAATCCGTACGCAGATAACTGATCAGACCAACCGTGCCGCTTCCCTTAATATCAATACCTTCATATAACTGCTGGGCAAGACGCATTGTTTTCTGTGTAGAAAAATTCAGTGTTTTGGCTGCCTCCTGCTGCAAAGTACTGGTTGTAAACGGCAGGGGTGCATTCTTGATACGTTCGCCTTTTTTTACCTCTGTAATTTCATACTCTGCATTTTCCAGTTTTCCAAGAAGTTCATCCATCTCGGCCTTATTATGGATTGGAAGTTTCTTATCCGTGCCATAGAATTTTGCCTGAAGAGGTTTCTTCTCTCCTTTTACACGAAACTCACCTTCAAGACTCCAGTATTCTTCCGGAATAAAAGAATTGATCTCATCTTCTCTGTCACAGATAATACGCAGTGCTACAGACTGTACTCGTCCTGCACTCAGGCCTCTTTTCACTTTTACCCAAAGGAGCGGACTGATCGTATATCCTACCATACGGTCAAGCATTCTTCGTGCCTGCTGTGCATCTACCAGGTTCATATCCAGATCCCGCGGCTGTTTGATGGAATTCTTTACAGCAGTCTTTGTGATTTCGTTAAAAGAAATTCTGCGCATCTTAGACGGATCTTCTTTTAGCGCCTGCATCAGGTGCCAGGAGATTGCCTCTCCCTCGCGGTCAGGGTCAGTTGCAAGATATATCTTATCTGCTTTTTTGGCCGCTTTGCGAAGATTTGAAAGCAATTCTCCCTTTCCTCTGATCGTAATATATTTTGGTTCAAAATCATTCTCTACATCAATGCCAAACTGACTCTTCGGGAAGTCACGCACATGTCCGTTTGATGCCTGTACATCATAGTTACTCCCAAGAAATTTCTTAATGGTTTTTACTTTTGCAGGTGATTCCACTATCACCAGATATTTCGCCATGCTATCTCTCCTACTTCTCCGTTACTGTTCACTCCGTTACAGCAACACTTCTTAAACTTCCCGGGAGGCTGATCCGTGTCTTATGTTGTCTTTACATAATAATGCCTGCCTATTTCCCGGGCTAACCCCGATATTTTCAACTCCAGCAGAAGACCGCCGACTTTTTCCGGCGAAAGTCCTGTCTTCTGGATCAAAAATTCCACAGATTTTGGTTGCAAATCGAGACAACTATACACCAATTTTAAATCGGTTGCAAGTCCTAACTCATTTTTTGTCTTTACTTTAACAATTTTTTCACAATCTATTCCGAGTTCCCGAAGCAGTATTTCCGGTGTATATGCGATACCTGCCCCGTCATAGATCAATTTATTACACCCCATACTAAGTTCCTCTGTTACCGGTCCCGGTATGGCAAAAACACTTTTTCCCTGATCAAGTGCCCACTGTGCAGTGATCAATGAACCACTTTTTTCTCTTGCTTCAACGATCACAACAAGATCCGCCAGTCCGCTGATAATTCTGTTTCTTGCCGGAAAAAAATAATTTCTTGCCCGCGTCCCCGTCGGCTGTTCACTGAGTATACCACATTTTTCTCGCAGAATTCGCTGATAAAGTGCTCTGTTACCCGAAGGATAACAGATATCAACGCCATTTCCAAGTACCGCCCATGTGCCTCCTTCTCCTTCCAGTGCACCTCTGTGTGCCTCAGTATCAATCCCATATGCCATCCCACTTAATATTTGCACTCCTTCTTCACTGAGTCTCCTGGCATAACGAAACGCCTGCATACGCCCGTATGGACTGGCTGCCCTGGCTCCGACGATTGCAACTGCCGGTCGTCGTGGATCCGGTAATGTTCCCCTGACATATAAAATCTCCGGCATTCCCTCATAATGCAGAAGTTTCTGCGGATATTCCGGACTTTCTTTCGAAATCTCACGCACAAACATTTCCGTGTCACTTTTTCTGATGTTAAGAGTTCCTTCCATATAAATTATCACTCCTCTTCAGATTTTATACCCTGATTAATTCCAGTATTTTTTGTCAAATGCCCGATAGGATAACGCTTCTGCTATGTGATGTCTGTGAATACTTTCTGTCGCTTCCATATCTGCGATTGTCCGTGCCACCTTTAGAATCCTGTGATAGGCACGGGCACTGAACGGCATATTCTGAAATGCCATCTTCAAAAGCTGCCGGGCGTCTTTTTCCATCTTGCAATATTTCTCAATCTGAGCACCACTTAATTCTCCGTTAAACTGAATTCCTTCTATTTTATATCGTTCTCTCTGAATATCCTGTGCGCAGATAACCCGCTCTCTGATCGTTTGTGTACTCTCCCCTTTTCGTCCACTGCTCAGTCCTTCAAAATCTACCGGGGACACTTCAGCACAAAGATCCAGTCTGTCCAGAAGTGGCTGACTTATTCTTCCCAGATACTGCATTACCTGTGCCGGTGTACACCGACATCTGTTCATATCCGGATAATGACCACAGGGACATGGGTTCATTGCCGCACACAACATAAAATCTGCCGGAAAATCATACGTCCCATATACTCTGGAGATACGTATCACCTTGTCCTCCAGTGGCTGTCTGAGAATCTCCAGGCTTCTTCTGGAAAACTCTGGCATCTCATCCAGAAACAATACACCTCTGTGTGCCAGTGTGATCTCCCCTGGTCTGGGATTTCGGCCACCACCAGCCAGAGCCTGTGCTGAACATGTATGATGCGGACTGCGAAAAGGTCTTTCTCTGATCAGAGGATCTCCTCTCGAGAGCAATCCGGCAATACTGTAGATTTTTGTCAATTCCAGCCCTTCATCAAATGTAAGTGCCGGCATAATTCCCGGAATTCTTCTCGCAACCATCGTTTTTCCTGCCCCCGGAGGCCCGATCATAAGCAGATTGTGAAAACCGCTGACTGCAATCTCCACGGCTCGTTTCAGACTTTCCTGTCCTCGAATATCACTGAAATCCAGTTTTTCTTTACCCGGAGATTCTATTGTTTTTCCCACTTCTTTTCTATAAGAATCAGGACTTTGCACATAGCGTATCATTTCCTGCAGATTGCGAACTCCAATCACCTTCATATCCGGTATCAGTGTCGCTTCCCGGAGATTCTCATATGGAACAACACAAAACCGGCACTTTTCCTCCCTCGCCCTGATGATTATAGGCAAAATCCCTGATATTGCATGAATTTCTCCATTAAGGCTTATTTCTCCGGCCATCATCACCCTATCCAGCTGTTCCGATTTCAGAATATCTGACGCCGCCAAAACAGCTGCTGCTAACGGAAGATCAAATCCAGCTCCTTCTTTCTTGATATCAGCCGGAGCAAAATTCACGGTAATTCTCTTCGGTGGAAGTGCAATACCGTTATTCTTCAATGCCGTTCTGACACGATCCTGTGCTTCCTTTACCTGTGCCGAAGGAAATCCAACCATCGTAAATGTCGGCAGACCATCACTGACGTCTGCCTCCACCTGGATTGGATGAACATCCATGCCTAAAATCGCTGCTGATAGTACACTTGCAAACATAACAACCTCCTGTATGCACATGCACCTCGATCTGCACTGCTATATTTTTGATTTATAATTGTATTATGGGAATAAAAAAAGAAATGATTTTTATTATAGTCCATTTTGCTCCGTATTGCAATAGCACATTTCGGACTGTTTTATAATTACAGAAAATGAAGGAGGTATAAGAATGAAATTTCAACGAATTCAGGATCTGCGTATAGATTCCGATCTCTCTCAGAAGAAAATTGGTGAAATTCTTCATATCAGTCAGCGTTCTTATTCTCATTATGAAACAGGATCTCGTAATATTCCAATTGAAATGCTGATCCGCCTCGCTGATTATTATGATACCACCATTGATTATCTGGTTGGAAGAACCGATAACAAAGAACCGATCAAATGACGCAGAAAGCGAGTCAGTTTCCCTGACTCGCTTTCTGTTCTTCCCACTCAGCAATCTTTGAAATATTTGCAAGCTCATATTCATTGAAAATAGAATTCTGTTCGGCATCAAAAGTGTCCGGATCTATCGTACCCTGATACCAGGATTTACTGTTAAAATAATCCGCAATATAATCTGTTACAAACTGACGTCCATGGCGTGCATAGATTTCATTCTTTGCAAGTTCCAGCTGATCTGAACTATATGCTGAAATCTCCTCATCTGTCAGATAACGATTACTGCTCTCCGGGAAGAAATATTCTCCTGTCTCAGCCGTATTCTGTGCCTGCTCGGCCGGCGTTGGTGTAACCGTCGGATCCGGTTGCAGCTGTACCTGTGTTCTGCTCATAATACAACTTACATTTGGATATACAGAAGAAACTGGTTCTGCTGTCGTCGCACGCAGATATAATTGACCATTGTCAAATGTCAGATTTCCTGAAGCTGCATTTCCCGCTGTATCTGTAAAGGAAAATGCTGCCGCAGTTCCGGCCACTTCCGCAGTTACATCAGCAGAAACAGACTGTGTCTGTCCTGCATCTGTCTGGCTGAAGCTGAATGATACACTGTCCTGACTGATATTATATATATTAATTGTCACAAGTCCATCTGTGCTATACCAGTAATCCCAGAAATCATCCGGATTAAAACTTACTTTTTCTTTTGGTATCGGCGTTGGTGTCGCTGTTGGCCTCGGTGTCGGACTCGGAGACGGTGTCACAGGAACTTCCGTAGGTGCTGCTGTCGGCAGACTTTCCAGCGCTGCCATTGCTTCTTTCTTCTTTTGTGCCTCTCTCTCACTTTTCTGAAATCCTGCCAGAAGAAGTGCTGCTGCACTGAACATGATAAATATTGAGACCAAAATCACCAGCAGTACCTTCAGTCTGTTTTTTCTTCTCATTCGCTCACCTCTGTTATTGCTTTTGTACTTTATTTTTTCTCTTTAATAATACCTTTTCTGTATGCGTCAAGCAACTGTCGCAGTTCACCGATACGTTCTTTCAGAGCTCTTCCTGTGTCTGTATCCCCTACTAAACGACGTTTGGATGTATAATGTACGGATACTCTGTTGGATACAATATCACTTTCTTTAGATATTGCCTGCTCCTTGGATGTAAAAGGCTCATGTGCCGTCAGCACCAGGCCATAAGAATTGTAGATCAGCGTATATCCGGCAATTCCTGTTACTTTCTGATAAGCTTTGCAGAATCCTCCATCAATAACAATTACTTTCCCATTGCATTTGACCGGACTCTCACCATCCCCCTGATGCACAGGAACATGTCCATTGATGATATGGCCGGTTTCCGGATCCAATCCAAATTCCCGTATCATTCCATCTACTACTTTTTCATTTTCAAGAAGATGATAATACGCACCTTTTGTTTCTTTGTGAGTTTCCTTATCCGCAATAAAATATCGTTCAAATGTAGTCATTTTATCCTTGCCAAATAACGGTGAAGACGGACTTGCCCAAATAAACCACAAAATATCTCTGCCCTTACGCTGTTCTTCTCTGTCAACCGCATAAAATGCTCTCCGCACATATGCCTCCAGAACGTCATACAATTCACGTCCCTTATAAGTTTTTCCGTAAATCTGAATTTCCTTCAGACTTCCGTCTTCATTTAATGGAATACATCCATGAAACAGAAGATTTCCATTATATATCTTATAAAGTCCACCTTTGTCCAGCAACAACCGCATATGATTCTGCAATTTTTCGCAGTTTCGGAATGCAGTTTCCAGACGTTCCATCACATCCAGTTCTCCCGGAGTAAGTTCATACGGATGCTTCCAGTCAATCGTTGGAAATTCTGTATCAAGCATTGGATATTCTTTTCCATCTGCCAGTGTAACCGTACCTTTTTCCGGATTGATCCGGTGCAGCAGACATCTGTCTTCCATATGAAATTCTTTATGTCTTCGAAGCAGCTGTCCCTCCAGCTTAAACTGAATGATTGCAATTGCTTTATGCATCTTCTGTCCAAGTTCTTTTTCCAGTGCATTATAATTAGATGTTCCCTTCATTTCAAAAGCAGTACACGGATCATCTTTATATACTTCCATTGCAAATGTCGCAAGCGGAAGCATATTAATTCCGTATCCATCTTCCAGAATATCCAGATTTCCATAGCGGATACTGTTACGAAGCACCGTTGCTATACAGGCTCTCTGCCCAACTGCTGCCCCCATCCATACTACATCATGATTTCCCCACTGGATATCCAGAGAATGATACTGTATCAGACGGTCCATGATAAAATGCGGGCCCGGGCCTCTGTCAAAAATATCACCCAGAATATGCAGATGATCTACAACCAGTCTCTGTATCAGTTCTGCAAGTGCAATGATGAAATTCTCTGCACGGCCAATTTCAATGATCGTATTGACAATAGAATCATAATAAGCTTCTTTGTCGAGCACTTCCGCCTTTTCTGTGATCAATTCTTCAATAACATACGCATAATCCGGAGGTAATGCCTTACGTACCTTGGATCTTGTATATTTGGACGCTGTAGTCTTGCAGACTTCGATCAAACGGTACAAAGTAATCTTGTACCAGTTCTCCATATCTTCCTCTGTCTTTTTGACCAACTGTATTTTTTCTTTCGGATAATAAATCAGTGTAGCCAGCGCCCTCTTGTCATTATTGCTCAGTGTATGGCCAAACACATCATCGATTTTTTTGCGTACAGCACCAGAACCATTGCGAAGTACATGCGAAAAAGCCTCATATTCTCCATGCAGATCCGACATAAAATGTTCTGTCCCTTTTGGCAGGTTCAGAATCGACTGCAGATTAATGATCTCAGTAGAAGCCTTTCCGATCGTCGGATAGAGTTCCGCAAGTCTCTGTAAATACCTTAACTCCTCTTTTTTCATAATTGTCTCCTTTTCGCTATGGTAACATACCCGGCTTTTCTATCGGTAATCCCCATTTTTTATAAATGATATCCATTCAGGCAATCACACCGTCAAACAATGAAAACTGATTAGACTGTGGAATATCTCCAAAGATTCCCAGATCATCCATCAGATCGATAACCGTCTTGCTGACCTTTGTCCGATCTCTGAAATCATCCTTCGACAGGAATTTTCCCTGTTTGGCAGCATCTACGACTGCCTCGGCAGCTTTATCCCCCATTCCGTCAATACAGTTCAATGCGGGCATCAGTTTGCCATCAATGATCTGAAAACGATTTGCCTTGGCACGGTAAAGATCGATTGGCATGAACTCCAGACCTCGTGCATACATTTCCTGTACAATACGCATATCTTTGATCGTATCCTGTTCTTTCTTTGACGCTGCATCGCCCTTTTTGCGAAGTTCTGCAAGATAGAAATCTAACCTGTCACGTCCCATACACATCGTTTCATATGAAAAAGCCGTTGCACGGATACTGAAAAATGCCGCATAATATGCAAGGGGTTTAAATACTTTAAACCAGGCAATACGCCATGCCATCATAACGTATGCTGCTGCGTGTGCCTTCGGGAACATATATTTAATCTTTTTACAGGACCAGATATACCATTCCGGAACATTGTGTTCACGCATGGTAGCTTCCCACTCTTCGCGCAGACCTTTTCCTTTACGTACAGCTTCCATGATCGTAAAGGCAAGGCTGCTTTCTACCCCCATGCTGATGAGATAGATCATAATATCATCTCGTGTACAGATTGCAGTAGAAATCGTTGCTTTTCCTTCTTCGATCAATGTCTGTGCATTTCCCAGCCATACGTCTGTACCATGAGACAATCCGGCAATACGTACCAGGTCAGAAAAATATTTCGGTTTCGTATCAATAAGCATCTGCATGGCAAAATCTGTACCGAACTCCGGTACACCCAGACATCCGAGCTTGCAGCCTCCAATATCCTCCGGTTTGATTCCCAATGCATCCGTACTTGCAAATAAAGACATAACTTCCTTGCTGTCCAAAGGAACATCACGGGCACTTAAGCCTGTCAGATCCTCCAGCATACGGATCATTGTCGGATCATCGTGTCCGAGAATATCCAGTTTCAACAGGTTATGGTCAATGGAGTGATAATCGAAATGGGTCGTTATCGTATGAGTCGTCTGATCATTGGCCGGATGCTGTACCGGCGTAAAGGAATAAATTTCTTCACCTAAAGGCACAACGATAATACCTCCCGGATGCTGTCCCGTTGTCCGCCGGACGCCAACACAGCCGGAGGCCAGCCGGGTCAGTTCACAGCTCCGTTTCTCCATATGATGATCTTCAAAATAACCTCGCGCATATCCATAGGCCGTCTTTTCCGCCAGCGTACCAATGGTCCCGGCCCGGAAAGTCTGGCCCTTGCCAAAAATAACCTCCGTATAGTCATGGGCCTTACTCTGATACTCACCCGAAAAATTCAGGTCAATATCCGGCTCCTTATTTCCTTTAAATCCAAGGAAGGTTTCAAAAGGAATGTCATGTCCCTCTTTTGAGAGAGGCGTTCCACATACCGGACATACTTTATCTTCCATGTCACAGCCGGAACGTCCTGAAAAACTTTTTACATAATCCGAATCAAAATCCACATATTTGCAGTTCGGGCAGAGATAGTGGGCCGGAAGCGAATTCACCTCCGTGATTCCGGCGGTAAAGGCCGCAAAGGATGATCCGACCGAACCACGGGAACCAACCAGATAGCCGTCGGCCACCGACTTCCACACCAATTTCTGGGCAATGATATACATAACCGCAAATCCATTGCCGATAATAGAATTCAGCTCTCTCTCCAGCCGTTCGACCACGATTTCCGGAAGATTCTCTCCGTAAAGTGCATGGGCCTTATCATAACAAATGGTTCTCAATGTCTTATCCGAATCCTCAATGACCGGCGGGCATTTGTCCGGCCGCACCGGAGAAATCCGCTCAATCTGATCCGCTATATAATTCGTATTGGTAATAACAACCTCTTCCGCCTTTTCCGCGCCAAGATACATGAATTCTTCCAGCATCTCTTCCGTTGTCCGAAAATAAATCGGCGGCTGCCTGTCCGCATCATCAAATCCCTTACCCGCCATGATAATCCGTCGATAAACCTCATCTTCCGGATTAATAAAATGCACGTCACAGGTGGCACAGACCGGCTTATGAAATTGTTCTCCGAGACGGACAATCTTCCGATTCATCTCCATCAGATCTTCTCTGGTCTGAATCTGTGGAATCTTCTCACTCTCAATCATAAAAAGGTTATTTCCGATGGGCTGTATTTCCAGATAATCATAAAAACTGACAATCCGTGCAATCTCATCAGACGGCCGGTCATTTAACACGGCCTGATATAGCTCGCCCGCCTCACAGGCCGAACCAATGATCAGACCCTCCCGGTATTTTGCCAGAACACTTTTCGGAATTCTTGGCCGTCTTGCATAATAATCCAGGTGGGACCAGGACACCAGGCGATAGAGATTAATCCGTCCGATATCATTCTGAGCCAGTATGATAATATGATAGGTTTTCAATTTTTTTATGGCATTGACTGACATCTGGCTCATCCCGTTTAATGTATCCAGATCCGTCACACCCATGCCCTTTAACCGGGCCACGAATTTTACAAATATATCTGCCGTGGACTCCGCATCCTCTACAGCCCGGTGGTGATTCTCCAGTGTTCCGCCGACAGCTTCCACCACCGTATCCAATTTATAATTCTTCAAATCCGGCAGCATACTCCGGGCCATAGCCAGAGTGTCCACCACTGTAAACTTTCGGAGCAAATTCATCCTCCGGCAGTTTTCTTTAATAAAACTCATGTCGAACTCTGCATTATGGGCGACCATAATACAGTCTTCCGAAAACGCCAGAAATTCCGGCAATATATCTTCAATGACAGCCGCATCCACCACCATACCATCATTGATACCTGTCAGCTTTTCAATTTCAAAAGGAATCGGCCGCTCCGGATTGACAAAAGTGCTGTAACGGTCCACAATCTCACCGTTTTCCACCTTTACCGCACCAATTTCAATGATTCGGTCATTCACTGCAGAAAATCCCGTCGTTTCAATATCAAAAACAACAAATTTACTGTCCAGGCTCTGGTTTTCCGACTCAAAAACTATGGGCTTTAAATCATCGACCAGATAACCTTCCACGCCGTAAATCGGCTTAAAATCCGTCCCTTCCACACAGTGATTGGCATCCGTAAAAGCCTGAACCACACCATGATCCGTGATCGCCATAGCCTTATGCCCCCAGGACATAGCCGTTTTAAGCATCGTCTTACAGTCGGCCACGCTGTCCATGTCGCTCATTGTTGTATGTGCATGAAGCTCCACTCGTTTCACCGGGCTTAAATCCATCCGTTTCTTTGTGAAGTCAGGAATATTTTTAATGCCCGTCACCGAGTTTAATGCAATGCCATGGTCATATTTATCCATGACCGCCATGGCTTTCATTCGGACAAACTTTCCCACCTTCAGATTTGAGAGAACCTGAGGTAAAAATTCATTTTTTGTAAATACTTTTGCTGTGATACTATCCGTAAAATCCGTCACAGCAAAAATAATAATCGTTTTTTCATTGCGGATTTCCCGCGTCTCCATCTGAATGATCTTTCCACGGACGACCACCTCTCCGATTTCGTCGTTGATTTCTGAAATTGGTGTCTCATCGCCCTCAAAAGGACGGCCATAAAAGATATCCGGGTCGATGATCTTTTTCTTGACGTAGGTATTTTCTTTCTTGAAATCCCGCGCCGGCTTCTGCTGCTCGGCAATTTTTTCTTCCTTCTGTTTAACTGCAGCTTCTGCTTCCGCATAGTTTTTGACAATCGTCTCAACTTCCCTCTGGAAGGTCTCTTCCGCATATTCAGCCTGCCGGCTTTTGCGCTCCCGGACATATTCAACTGAGATATCCACATAATATCCAAAACGATCCTGAAAAATCTTCAACAGCTTGCTTCGAATACACTCGATTTTCGAAGCCGTAATAAAATTATCCTCCACAGTGAGGACCATTCTCTGCGCATCGATAAATTCCTTTTTCGCTTTATGGAAAATATTCGCTTCCAGATCGCTGGAATCTTTAAGCTCCGCCTCAAAGCTGTCAAAATAGATGGACATGAGCCGTTCCGGCGTATATTGCTCCGACAGTTCGTATCGATCGATAATATCCACATGGACATCCGTATTTTCAAACAGTTGTCCGCGAATCTGATCTTCCAGTTTTCTTACTTCCTCATAGGAAATCAATCTCGGACTGCACAGATACACCCGAATCCTGTTTCTGGCCTGACTGGCCGTCACCTTTTCCACAGTCGCCTCTTCCAGTAAGTCCATCATTCCTTTATTCAGTTTCAGAACGGGAAACACTTCAAAAAATGAAGCCGCCATGTCTATTCACTCCAGTTATCCAATGTATCCTTCAATGCCGCAAGCAGCTCGCTCTCCGGCACCTTTTTTACAATTTCACCTTTTCTTATAAGAAGGCCCTCGCCTTTGCCTCCGGCAATCCCCAGATCTGCCTCCTTCGACTCGCCAGGACCGTTGACCACGCAGCCCATGACAGCCACTTTCAAATCCAGATCATAACCCTGAACCATATTTTCCACCTGATTTGCAAGGCCGATCAAATCAATCTGAGTCCTTCCACAGGTCGGACAGGAAACCACCTCGATACCGCCTTTCCGCAGACCGAGAGTTCTTAAGATCAGCTTCGCTGACTTGATCTCTTCCACCGGATTCCCAGTCAGAGAGACACGAATCGTATTGCCGATACCTTCATTCAGCATAATACCAAGGCCCACCGCAGATTTGATATTGCCTGAAATCAATGTTCCCGATTCGGTAATGCCCACATGCAGCGGATAATCCGTCTGTCTGGCAATCAGTTCATGAGCTTTGATACACATCATGACATCCGATGATTTAATACTGATGACCATCTGGTCATAGTCATAATCTTCAATCATGCGTACCTTATCCAGAGCGCTCTCCACAATCCCCTCCGCCGTCACATGACCGCCGTACTTTTCAATCAGAGGCTTTTCCAGAGAACCGCTGTTGACACCGACACGAATCGGCACATGATGGGCCTTTGCCATATCCACCACAGCCTTCACCCGGTCTGCCGAACCGATATTGCCCGGATTGATACGGATTTTATCCACACCATCCTCCATCGCCGCAATGGCCAGCCGATAATCAAAATGAATGTCCCCGACCAACGGTATATGAATTTGTTTTTTAATCGCTTTAATCGCTTCCGCCGCCTCCATCGTCGGCACGGCTACCCGGATAATGTCACAACCGGCTTCTTCTAAAGCCAGAATCTGAGCTACTGTACTTTTTACATCTTCTGTTTTTGTATTACACATGGACTGAATCGCAATGGGATTTTTCCCGCCGATACAACAGCCCCCGATTGAAATGACCTTTGTATTTTCACGAATCATGAAACACGCCTCCTCATGCCACTGTCCGAAAACTACAGCAGCAGTCTCTGTATATCATTGTATAAAATAAATACCATCAGTACCATCAACAGTGCAAACCCAATCGTATGCACCCATCCCTCTTTCTCCGGCGGCAATGGTTTTCCCCGCACGGCTTCTACGATCAAAAACATAATCCGCCCGCCGTCCAGCGCCGGAATCGGCAGTAAATTGACAACACCCAGGTTAGCGCTCAGCAAAATGCAGATATTCATCATATTTAAGAGCACATCCAGCCAGCCGTAGCTTTTCGCCTCCTGATAAGTGTCGTCGATCATATCAACAATTCCCACGGGACCGGAAAGTTCATTGGCGGATACCTGACCTGTGATCAGCTTTCCAAGACTACGGGCCGTCGTGGTAATCCAATAGCGCACTTCAAATACACTGTACTTTAATGTATCCAATATCCCTGTCCGCTCATAGGCTCCACCATAAATCTGAATTTTGTAAGTACCATCCGCACCCAATGCCGGAGTCACCGTCGTCCGGTATTCACTGCCGTTCCGCTCAAGAACCATTTCCATCGGCGCTCCGTCCGAATTCATCAGTACTTCGGTCCGAAATTCTTTATACATGTGGACCTTCCGCCCATTCACCTCTTTAATGATATCGCCGTCACGAATACCCGCTTCCCAGGCAGGGCCGTCCGGCTCAACCTTATAGACCGACGGTGTGTCATAACCGATGATGCCCACGAGAATCAATGCAAAAATAAAGGCCAGAATAAAGTTAAAAACCGGTCCGGCCACAATGACAGAAAATCGCTGCCATACGTTTTTGGAATTGAAGGAATTGTCTCCCGTCTCATCCGTATCCTCGCCGACCATGGCACAGGAGCCTCCAAGCGGCAGCGCCTTCACCGCATAAACTGTCTCGCCCCGTTTAAAACTGAACAGGATCGGCCCCATACCAAGGGCAAATTCCGTAACACCGACGCCGTTTTTCTTAGCCAGAAGAAAATGTCCAAATTCATGGAATAAAATAATAATACTGAATACAATCAGAGCTACAATAATTCCCAAACTACCACCTGCTTTCGATAAATTCATAAGCTGCCTTCTCCGTATCCAGAATCTCTTCCAGTGACGGAGATTTTATTGCAGTGTGTTTTTCCATAGCCTCCCCAATAATTTCCGGTATATCTAAAAACTTAATCTTTCTGTCTAAAAATTTCGCCACAGCCCGTTCATTCGCCGCATTAAAGACCGTCGTCATCGAACCGCCAATCTCCAGCGCTTCATAGGCCAGCTTAAGTCCTTTGAAAACTTCCAGGTCCGGCGCTTCAAAATGTAATGTTCCCAACTTAAACAAATCCAGCCATTCTCCGCCTAAAGGTTTTCTGTCCGGATAAAACAGCGCATACTGAATCGGAAGCCGCATATCCGGCGTGCCGAGCTGAGCAATGACCGCCGAGTCCTCAAATTCCACCGCCGAATGAACCACGCTCTCCGGATGGACAACGACCTGAATCTTATCCAGCCCCACATCAAAAAGCCAGCGGGCTTCGATGACCTCCAGGCCTTTATTGACCATGGTCGCCGAATCAATGGTAATCTTACGTCCCATGACCCAGTTCGGATGTTTTAAAGCATCCTCGACCTGAACCGATGCCAGATCGTTAAGACTCTTTCCCCGGAACGGTCCGCCGGAAGCTGTCAATAATATTTTATGAATCTGTCCCCGGTTTTCTCCCTGTAAAGACTGGAAAATAGCCGAATGTTCACTGTCCACCGGCAGGATTTTGACGCCTCTTTCCTTTGCCAGCGACATAATAAGATGCCCTGCCGTTACAAGTGTTTCTTTATTCGCAAGGGCAATATCCTTCCCCGCTTCAATAGCTGCAATGGTCGGACGAATACCGATCATACCGACCACCGCCGTCAGGACAATATCTGCCGATGGCTCTACAGCTGCTGTTAAAAGGCCGTCCATCCCGGCCAGCACTTCTACAGAAAGGTCACGGATCTTTTCTCTCAGTTCTTTTGCTTTATCCTCGCGGTAAACGACCGCCAGTTTTGGCTTGAATTCCCGAATCTGTGCTTCAAGTCTTTCGATATTTGATGCAGCAGCCAGAGCCGTCACCCGAAAATCATTTTTATAATGACGAACCACATCCAGAGTCTGAGTCCCAATGGAACCGGTAGACCCTAAAAGTACTATATTTTTCATCTGTTCCTACCTCACTTTTATGCACCAAAATAAATCGCCAGGAAGTAGACGATCGGCGCTGTGAATAAAATGCTGTCAAACCGATCCAACACACCGCCGTGCCCCGGAATCAGCTTCCCATAGTCTTTGATTCCCGTATCCCGTTTAATAGCCGACGCCGTCAGGTCACCGACAACAGCAATGACTGCGCCAACGCCGCAGATAATACCGCAGGCAGCGACGGCATTGCTCAGGGACGACAAATGACTGCCTGCCAGAGCTCCATAGGCCATGCCAAGCAGGACAGCGCCGACAATGCCCCCGATCAATCCCTCGACACTCTTTTTAGGACTGAGCTTTGGTGTCATCTTGTGCTTTCCGACCAGCATACCCACACAATATGCACACGTATCATTTCCCCAGGCGCTTAAAAATACAAGAGGAATGATAAATAATCCGTCAGGCAACTCCCGTATCTGATATAGGTGCATCATCAGCACCGGCACATAGATCAGACCAAAAACGGAAAAAGCTATCTGATCTGCTTTAAACTTCGGAAAGGTAAACACATATACGGCACAAATGACAAGAAAGCCGGCGATAACAGCCATAAAGGAATCGCCCGTAAAATTTCCGCCTGCTTTTTCGTGGAGAAGAATACAGTACAAAGCCGTCGTTATACATCCAATCCATCCGGGAAGCGTCCGCTCAATACGCATCGTTTTATAAAGTTCATACAGGCCAGTGAGGGATAAAAGAGATACAACTAAAAACCATATATTGCCGCCGGCCATAATCGTCAGGAATGCCACAATGACTAAAACAATGCCGCTGGCCAATCGTGTCCAGAACATAGTATCCCCCCTTAAATACCGCCGAAACGACGTTCTCTTCCATTATATTGACGAATAGCACGGACTAATTCATTCCGATTGAAGTCGGGCCACAAAACTTCCATAAATACAAATTCTGTGTAAGCCAACTGCCAGAGCAGAAAATTCGACAATCGCTGTTCTCCGCTGGTCCGAATGAGCAGATCAGGGTCTGGAATATCCCACGTATCCAGATAACTGTTGAACAATTCTTCCGTCACTTCTTCCGATCTGATCTTTCCTGACTCCACATCTTTGGTCATGCGGACCATGGCCCGCCGCATCTCATCCCGGCTGCCATAATTGATAGCAATCGTAAAATTCAGGCCCGTATTTGCCGCCGAAACCCGCTCAAGTTCCTCAATGGATTCCCGGATGTCCTGACTCAGGCCTGTCTTATCACCAATCACCCGGACACGCATATTGTTCTTTGTCGTCCGTTTAATACAGTCCTTTAAATAGGAGCGGAGCAGCTTCATCAATGCATCCACTTCTTTCTGAGGCCGTTTCCAGTTCTCCGTAGAAAAAGCATACACTGTCAGATATTTAATTCCAAGATTCCAGGCATCCTCACAAATCTGCTCCACGGTCTTACTTCCCTGAGCATGTCCATAATTTCTCGGCATCATTCGTTTCTTAGCCCATCGGCCATTCCCATCCAGAATGATCGCCACATGATTCGGAACTTCCAAAAGTTCGCCATCAATTTCTCTCTGCATACTTCCATTCCTTTCCGGACACAAACAGTCATGAACAGGAAGAGGCTGCCGAAATCCGACAACCTCCCTCTCATCTTGTTTTATCCCAATGTGCTTATACAGTAAGCACTTCTTTTGTCTTTGTATCTACAGCCTTATCCACTTCGGTGATAAATTTATCTGTAAGCTTCTGAACAGCTTTCTCCAGATCATCTGCCTCATCTTCAGAAATTTCTTTTGCCTTACTCCATTTCTTTAAAGCATCATTCGCATCACGGCGGATATTACGAACAGCAACCTTTGCTGCCTCGCCTTTTTTCTTAACATCTTTTGCCAGCTCTTTACGACGTTCCTCAGTAAGCTCAGGGAACACAAGGCGGATCGCTTTACCGTCATTGCTTGGTGTAATACCGATATCAGAAGCCATGATTTCTTTTTCAATGGCTTTGATCAATTTGGATTCCCAGGGCTGAATTAAAATAACCCGCGCTTCCGGAACTGTAATATTCCCCACCTGCTGAATCGGTGTCGGTGTTCCATAATAGTCTACCACCAGTTTGTCCAGAACATGCGGATTTGCGCGTCCGGCACGGATGGAAATATAATCTCTCTCCAGGCTCTCCAATGTTTTTTTCATCTTTGTCTCATAAACTTGTATTCTTTCATCCATGTCTGATCATCCTCCCAAATTATATATCATTCATCTACGGTCACATACGTACCGTTAAATTCACCATACAAGGTCTCTACAATGCTGTCCTTCTCATTCAGTCCGAAAACAACCATCGGCATATGATTCTCCAGACACATGATCGTGGCTGTCAGGTCAACAACCTGCAGTCTCTGATCTGCCACTTGCTGAATGCTGATCTCGTCATACTTCACCGCATCCGGATAAACCTTTGGATCCTTGTCATAAACACCGTCGATCGCTTTAGCCAGCAAAATCGCATCGGCTTCAATCTCAACAGCTCTCAGCGTTGTTCCCGTATCCGTTGAAAAATATGGATGCCCTGTACCTCCGGCAAAGAAAACAACCTTTCCCTCGGAGAGTGCGTCCATGGCTTTATCCTTTGCAAACAGTTCGGTAAATGCACCACAGACAAAAGGTGTAAATACCTCGGTCGTCATTCCCAGTGTCCGAAAAATTTCCGAAACATAGATACAGTTCATCACCGTTCCGAGCATACCGATCTGATCCGATTTCGTTCGTTCGATAATCTTGCTGCTGTTTCGTCCTCTCCAGAAATTACCGCCGCCGATAACAATTGCGACCTGGGTACCTTTATCAACAATCTCTTTGACCTGACGTCCAACTTCCAGACATGTGGCCTCATCAAAGCCGAAACCTTTATCCCCCGAAAGAGCTTCCCCACTCAATTTTAATAAAATACGTTTCATGTTTTTCATTTTAAACACCTCATAAATAATCTACCATAAAATATCCATTTTTTCTACTATTATTTTATCTCTCCATCTAACTGACCGGATTTTTTAAGATTTATCCTTGAAAATCCACTGAATATGAGCTAAATTTAGCTTTATTATATTATACAAAAGGAGAAATGAACATGAACAGAGAAATGCGGCGGAGTGACCGCCAGTTAAACACAGAAGATGCTCTGTCGATTCTGGAACATGGTGAATACGGCATCTTCTCAACTGTCAGTGCGGATGGAATTCCTTATGGGGTTCCGGTAAGTTATACCTATTTCAATCAACGTATTTATTTTCACTGTGCCAAAAATGCAGGTCTTAAATTGAAAAATATCGGGAATAATGCGAATGTCTGCTTCACTGTTGTCGGAAAAACGGAACTTCTTCCGGCAAAATTCAGTACCAAATATGAAAGCGCTATTCTTTTCGGCAAAGCCCGTATTTTAGCAGAAAACGAGAAAAACGAACCGTTACTGAAGCTTATTGAAAAATATTCACCGGATTTTATAGAAGCAGGCCGAAAATATGTAGAGAAATCTGCTTCCCAAACAGACATTGTAGAAATATCCATTGAATCCATTACCGGTAAAGGGCGAAAATAACGAAAATACTGTATTTTTATGTATTTTTTTTGGTACATTTTTAACAATCATTGAATCTTTCGCCAATATCTGGTAAGCTAGACTATACCCTAAATATTAGGGAATTATAACAATTTCATATTTTTAGCAAGGGGGAAATTATTATGGAAAACTTCCTTATGATCGTTCCTGTCATCGGAATCCTCGCCCTCCTTTTTGCCATTGCAACATCTGTATCCATCGGCAAAAAAGACGCAGGAAATGACCGTATGAAGGAGATCGCAGGAGCCATCGCCGAAGGTGCAAGAGCCTTCCTTATGTCCGAATACAAAGTGCTCCTGATCTTTGTTGTTGTCATGTTTGTTGTCATCGGAATTGGTCTGTCCAACTGGATGACTGCCATCTGCTTCCTTGTCGGCAGTATTTTTTCGGTTCTTGCCGGTTATCTCGGTATGGGCGCTGCGACAAAAGCAAATGTGCGCACAACAAGCGCAGCCATGAACTCCGGTATGAATGCCGCTCTTTCCGTTGCATTCTCCGGTGGTAGTGTTATGGGTCTTGCCGTTGTCGGTCTTGGCCTTTTCGGTATCAGTATCATTTATGTACTTACCGGAAATGCAGATATCCTTTTCGGATTCAGTTTAGGTGCTTCTTCCATCGCTCTGTTTGCCCGTGTCGGCGGCGGTATTTATACAAAAGCTGCGGACGTTGGTGCTGACCTTGTTGGTAAAGTAGAAGCCGGAATCCCTGAAGATGACCCGAGAAACCCTGCAGTTATCGCCGATAACGTTGGTGATAACGTTGGTGACGTTGCCGGTATGGGTGCCGACCTTTTTGAATCCTATGTTGGTTCCATTATTTCCGCAATGACTCTCGGTTTGACTTACTACGATCAGACCGGCGTATTGTTCCCATTACTTCTGGCTGCCAGCGGTGTTGTTGCCGCAATTATTGGTACTTTTGTTGTTAAGGCCGGTAATGCAACAAACCCACATGCTGCTCTGAAACGTGGTGAATACGGCGCTACTGCAATCGTTATCATTATTACGATCATTTTAAGTAAGACCATGTTCGGCAACTTTAGTATAGCCCTGGCTGTTATCGCGGGACTTCTTGTCGGTGTATTGATCGGTGTCGTTACCGAAATCTATACTTCCGATGAATATCGTTTTGTTAAAAAGATTGCTCAACAGTCTGAAACAGGTTCTGCCACAACCATCATCAGCGGTCTTGCTGTTGGTATGCAGTCCACTGTTGTTCCGATTTTATTAATTTGCGTTGGTATCTTCATTTCTTACGAACTGGTTGGCCTTTACGGTATTGCTTTGGCAGCCGTTGGTATGCTGTCCACAACAGGTATTACTGTTGCCATCGACGCTTACGGTCCAATCGCAGATAACGCCGGCGGTATCGCTGAAATGTCCGGTCTTGATGAATCGGTTCGTGATATCACAGATAAACTTGACTCTGTAGGTAACACAACAGCTGCTATGGGTAAAGGTTTCGCTATCGGTTCCGCTGCTTTAACAGCACTGGCACTGTTCGTATCCTACTCTGAAGCTGTAAAATTAACTGCCATCAACGTACTTGACGCCCGTGTTGTTATCGGTGTCTTCATCGGTGGTACATTGACCTTCCTCTTCTCCGCTCTGACTATGGAATCCGTTTCCAAAGCAGCGTACAAGATGATTGAAGAGGTTCGTCGTCAGTTCCGTGAAAAACCAGGTATCCTGAAAGGTACAGACCGTCCGGACTATACAACCTGCGTTGCTATTTCTACTCAGGCTTCCCTGAAAGAAATGTACGTACCGGGTATCATGGCTGTTCTTGTACCAATCATCATTGGTGTGCTTCTTGGAGTTGAAGCCCTCGGCGGACTTCTCGTTGGTGCCCTGATCACTGGTGTTCTTATGGCCATCTTCATGTCCAACTCTGGTGGTGCATGGGATAACGCCAAGAAATATATCGAAGGCGGCCATCACGGCGGCAAAGGAAGCGAAGCTCATAAAGCAGCCGTTGTTGGCGATACGGTCGGCGACCCATTCAAAGATACTTCAGGACCATCTATCAACATCCTGATCAAATTGATGACCATCGTTGCACTTGTATTCGCACCACTCTTCCTTCAGATTGGCGGATTACTGTAATTGTAAAAATTTTTTAGGCCGGGAAAATTTGTTTCCCGGCCTATCTTGTATTTATTTCCACTATTCCGGTGCTTCCGCCTCCGGTGAACTGTATTCTTCGATTTTCTCCAGAATGAATTTTTCCAATTCCTCTTTTTCTTCCGGCCGACAGGAAATTTCTTCTCTGTAATTTACCCGCTCCCGAACTTTAATTATGATAGCAGATTTTCTCTTGGAATCAACAATTCCCCGCATAGCGGACCATGGGGTAAAATCCCGGTATCCTATAATACCATTCTCACAGAATCTTTGCGGAAGCATATCCATCCACAGAGACACAGCAGCTTCGACGATAAGGACTGCAAGATATAAATAATCCGTAAAAATTGTCTCTAGACCTAAACTGAACATTTTCCACGAAGTATTTCTCCGGAAAGCTTTTCTTTCCCAAAATAATGATAAAAGCTTCGAATTAAAAACAAACATATAATAATCTGTAAAATCACACCATAAACCATTTGATATTTCCGCACTGACAGACGAAATCCTTTCCCGCATCCCGGATTCCGGGAAA
>OGYI01001353.1_pt1 | contig 24512 bp, 23 predicted proteins | sample 1576521 | NCBI WGS metagenome assembly OGYI01 (sample SAMEA3541484, study PRJEB24748) | human gut metagenome | biome: human gut; feature: human-associated habitat; material: faeces | place: China | collected 2012
AGGAAGAGGCTAGCGAGATTCAAAAACTGCTTGACGAAATAAGCGTGCGTTTGAAATTTGACCTCGTCATTGCGACAGTGGACAATCTGGAGGGCTGTACCGTTCAGGATTACGCGGATGATTGGTATGATTACTGCGAGTTCGGCTATGGAAGCAATAAAGATGGCGCTCTGCTGTTGATCAGTATGGAGGAGCGGGACTGGTATATTTCAACTTGCGGATATGGCATTACGGCTTTTACAGATGCCGGGATTACATATATTGGGGAACAGATGGGTGATGATTTGTCAGCCGGGAATTATGCAGAAGCTTTCCGGACATTTGTTCGGTTTGGCAATCAATTCGTTACTCAGGCAAGAGATGGCGATCCCTTTGATAAATCTGACCTGCCAAAGAAACCACTGTCCGCGATTTGGATCGTAATTTCCCTTGCGATTGGCTTTGGAGTTGCAAAGATCATAGTGGGTTCCATGAAGAGTCAGCTGAAGACGGTTCGTGCCCAGGCGGCAGCAAGCAGTTATGTTCGGGAAGGCAGCATGAATGTGACGGAAAGTAGGGATCTGTTCCTCTATCATAAAGTTGACCGTACAGAAAAACCGAAAAATAACAGTTCTGGAAGCAGTACCCATAAATCGTCCTCCGGTACAAGACATGGAGGCGGTGGCGGAAAATTCTAAGTAATTCCGATAAAATACATATTAGGAGATAGTCATGCGTGATGTAAGGCGAATCAGGATGCACTGCATACTGTTAGTTTTTCTGATTGTCGTATTAGCATTGGCGGGCTGTGTAAAGAAGCAGTCTGGAGAAGAAAACGACAGGACTGGAAACAATGAGTCTGCGGTGCATGATTTCAGTAAGAGGAAAGACGACCTTGATAAATCGACAGAAGTATTTATGAGTGAAGAGGCAAAGGCTTCCCTAACGACACTTTGCCAGGAAATGGACGGAACGACGTATTTATTTGCAGTTGCATATCTTGGCTATGTTGGAGAGCCAACGGAGCATCCGGCAGAATGGATACAGAACATCTGTCCGCAGATTATGAAGGACTTCCCATTTATAAAAGAGGTTTCAGAAGAGCAAATTGTCGGAAGCATCGGGGATCTTTATTGTATTGTTCCCAGAGATGCGCAGGCAAGTGTCGCAATCAATCAACTAATCAATGAAGAAGATGCTACAGGTGGTGCCAAAGAAGCGGGAGATATATTGTACCGAAGCGAGGCAGGTGCGCCGATTTTGCTGTTTTGTAATGAATACCGCTACTGGGATCGTGCAGATGTAGAAATCACGGTAGTAGGTACTGACGGTGAACAGGCTGTGTGGCAGCCTATGCTCGATGAAGAGGAATATGTTGTCCTTCCGCAAAACGATGACGGGGAATTCCTTGCCATGGATTTTACATACTATCCGGATTGGGATATAGAGTTCGGCGATATGACTTCTATGGGTTGGTATACGCCAGATTTGGAGGATTTGAAGGAAACAACATGGAACACCTGGCAATATTCAGAAGAAGGGGAACGCATCATTTACTTCCTGGATTTATATGGCGGTGAACGATCCGATTATGGAGAATATGACGGCGAAACTTGTCTCGCATGGCTATATGACGGCGATGAGGAATATCAGGAATACTATGAGGGCTGGTGGAGCCTGGAAGAAGTGGATGGGCAGGTATGCCTGCGTCTGGATATATGTCGTATCGGAGGCATGATGTATCAGGATGGCGAAGAACCGCAGGTCATCAGTAATCAATTCCCAGTGCTTTGTGATATGGAAGGACTGAGTCTGATTCTGCACAAAGGGATTCAAAATGGCGAATTACTTCCCTTTCTGAATGAGCAGACTGATTTTGAATTCCTGACAAAGTCTGTTGGGTAAAAAATGGGATTGGAGTGATAGGTATGAAACGAATGCGCCTTGCGTTGTTCATAGCGATATTTGTGTTTATGCTTTCAGGTTGTGATGTGAGTAATCCGGATGAGAATGCAACGGTATCCGGAACCATAGATCCGAGACCGCCCGAAAGCACATCACAGGAGACAGAGATGCCGCAGCCAGATACACCGCAAGATACAAAAGGGCCGGAGGCGGGAACAACGAATCCGGAGCCAGCAGAGACTTCGGAAGCGAGCCAGTCGACTGAGAACCAACATGACACGGAAAACTGTGTACATGCACAATGGGCGGAAGACGTCCTGACGGATTTGTCGGATTATGAGCAATTCATTTTGGGGATGGATGAAGCGCTGCCACTGGTCTATTTTTCGACGGAAAACACGGTAGAGGATTTTAAGGTGCTTTCCCTCACCTTTGAGTCTATAGATGACAACGGAAATGTTAAGTTTGCAGTGGAAGAAACCTATCACCATGGAATACTGACACCGGAAACTCCCTTGCTTGTGAGGATGGAACTCATGGGGACAATCCCCAATAACGGCATCTCATATGTGGATGCAAACGGGGCGATAAGATATTTTACGGTCGATGTGAGCGGATATGATGGTTCCCCACTGATGACGGAGTTCACACCGCAGAGTTAAAGTAGACCGGGGCAGGCTATGTGTTTTAAGGGGGTGATTTCAATTACGACGATTTCCGGTGCAAACAATATTACAACCGAGAATCTGCAAAAAAACCTAGCGGCTTGTTCCGCAAGAGGTGAATGACCAAACAATTATAGAAAAAGGAGAGATTATTATGAAAAAATATGAAATTTTAGGTGGAAATTTACCAGTAGTTGTATGCGAATTATCAGCAGGAGAATCCATGATTACAGAAAGCGGAAGTATGAGCTGGATGAGTCCGAATATGAAAATGGAAACAATTTCAGGGGGCGGAGTTAAGAAGATGCTTGGAAGACTTGTGTCAGGGGATTCTATTTTTCAAAACAAGTTTACTGCTGAAGGTACAGATGGAATGGTTGCATTTGCTTCAAGTTTTCCTGGGGCAATTAAGGCAATTGATATTCATGCAGGAAGATCTATGATTGTACAAAAAAGTGCATTTCTTGCGTCAGAAGGCGGAGTGGAGTTGTCCATGCATTTTCAAAAGAAGTTAGGAAAAGGTATGTTTGGTGGAGAGGGCTTCATTATGCAGAAATTAAGTGGAAGCGGAACTGCATTTATTGAAATTGACGGGCATGCGGTAGAGTATGATTTGAATGCTGGACAGGAGATATTTATTAGTACAGGTTATTTGGCGGCAATGGAAGAAAGCTGCACTATGGATATTGTTGCTGTAAAAGGGGCAAAAAATATCCTGCTAGGCGGAGAAGGTGTTTTTAATACTGTTGTCAGAGGACCGGGAAAGGTGATTTTACAGACCATGCCAATTAGTAAAGTGGCAGAGCTGCTGACTCCGTTTTTTACCGATAAAAAATAACAGAAAGGATATAAGATCATGAAAAAGATAAGATTGTTAGTAATTGTTACTTTTATAATCAGTGTGCTGTCTATGACCGGTTGTGGCGGTGGTTCCGGAAAAACGGGAGAAAAGAGTCCATATGAAGGAAAGTGGGTAGCTGTTTCAGCTCAGATGATGGGAGTGTCCGTCAGTGTGGATGAAACTCTCGGTGGTACTTTTGAATTTGAAGTGAAAAATGGCGGAAAAATTTCTTTTACAGTAGGAGATGAGACTGGAAAAGGAAAATGGTCTGTAGAGGAAGACCAATTTACACTGACAATCGAAGGGGAAGATATGGTTGGAACGATAGGAGAAGATACTATTTCCTTTGATGATATGCTTGGAATGGGAATGAAAGTAATCTTTGCAAAAGACGGAACAGATGCTATGAATCCGGACTTATATCTGACAGAAGAAGAAAGTGTAGTATTGGGTGAATGGGTATCTGAAAGTGTAGAAGAACTTTTAGGGGATGGACCGCAGACTTCCATGGAAGGTGTAGAAAATATTAATGATGCATTGCGTCTTGATTTCAAAAATGACCGTACTGTTACAGTCGTTTATAAAGGACAGGAGATCGGTGCATTCCCATGGGAGGTAGCATTGGGATATTGTACGATTGATTCGGATAATCCATTTCTTACGGTGACAATTAAGGATGATGGTACACTGGAAGTAGATTACAGTGATGATGAGGATTATTACACGTTCCAATGTGTAAAAAGCGATAGTGAATAAAGAAATAATTAGAAAAATCTAGAAATTGAAGATGGGAGGAAACAGTATGGGAAAGAAGATATGGTATATGTTTTGTTTGATTCTGTGCATGGTGATGCTGATGGCATGCGGACAGAAAAAGGCAAGTGCAGAAGGAGAAAAGATGCAGTCGGAAAAAGCGGAACAACCGGAAGCTGAATTCAAAGACCGGGAAAGTCTTGATTTGGGATTCTTTAAGGTGTACTATCCCGAAAATTGGAAATATGATGAGGAAAGTATGCAAAATGAAGAGAAGTTTTCTAATATTAGCTTTTTTGATGGAGAAACAAGGGATAGTTCCGAACATACTGTTTATATCGAAGCATCAAAGGAAGATGCTTACAGTTTTCGAAAAGATCTTGTCGCTTTGGGCGTAGAATTGAAGGATTATGCGGAAGGAAAAATGGAAACGATATCTATGGGCAATGCGGAGTACACGGCAATGCCGGAAAATAATTCCGGTAGTAATACTTACAGATATCGTTATGAGGCGTCCGGAACAACCTATACAATCAAAATCCAGGGCGAAGTAGAAAATGATTCTGTGAAGAATCTGTTAGAAGGTATTATGTTAGAGCAGAAGGATGAAGGTCTTACAGATTCGCCATGGCCATGGGATGGCGCTCCGGTTCAGCCTGAGCTGACGCAGCAAATGGTGGGACACTATACAATTGTGCCAGAATATATCCCATTTGAAGAACCTCAGGGAGTCCTGCAGATTATGGATCATCAGTTTGTAAAGAATGGTGATCAGGTATTCCATTTACTGGAAAACAAGCTTGATACATATGAATACTCGGATAGTGGACTTAAATTTGTTTCTTCGGCGGAACTGGAGGATGAATATGAATATCTGTCTGCAGACAGCAGTGGTATGTTGTATCTTTCACCGGGCATCCAAACAGTAATTGGAGTAAAAGACGGACAGAAGGCATTTCAGACAACAATAACCGGAGATTTGAATATGCATTCTTCTGGGGAGTGGGGAATCAGCTTTTGGGTAAACAGCGATACTCAGAAAATTACGAATCAGAATGGAAACCTGATATCCGAACCGTGGATATTGACCGGGTTGAATGACGATGCTTCCCGTAAAGGGCCATTTTCCATGTTGGATGATGTAGAGGTTACGAACAGCCATATCATGGTCGCTGGGAAAATAGCTGCTGAAGACGGGAAAACTAAAATTATTGTTTATGATTACGATGGAAACCAGCTTTTAGAGCTGGGTGGAACAGATTCAGGCGATTCGGATAATCTTGGTGCCATTACGGGTATGGCTGAAACAGAGAATGGTTTTGTAGCGATAGACGGGAATATGCGTGAAATACAATTTTGGGCGAAAGATGGAACACATTTAGGCGCTATTAGTACGAATGAAATATTTGGTGTCAGCTACCCATGGCTGGAGGATATGCAGCTTTTGGACGATGGTTCCATTTTGATTTTACTGACACAGGAACGAGAGGATGAGTCAGCGGATGAACTTATGTTTTTTAGACTGACAGGATTCTGATAGAGGCAGAGAGCAGGGAGCAGGGAGCAAAGTAGCTGTTCCCTGTTCGCGTAAAAGTAGGAAATATTATATAGGGAACTTACAAGAATATAAATGTCCTTGTTGCGGTGGGGAGATTTCATTTGATAATTTGCTTCAGAAGATGAAATGTTCGTTTTGGTTGTTTGATGCAAACGCAAAGTGTACAACATACAGAAGGAGAAGAACCGGTTGCTGTTTCCAATCAATATTCAATACTTTGGGATTCCAATAAGGAGTTTTTATTATTAGGAAAAGGTGTGACTATGAGGTGACACCCAAAAGTTAGACTTTATTGCGAGATGGTTTTTTCCATCTCGCATTTTTCATTTATGCAGCCAAGAGGCGTTGTCTGTATTGTACAGGACTAAGCCATCCCAGTTTTTCCTTGATACGTTTTTCGTTATAATACTTTATATATTTTTCAATTGCATCTTTTAGTTCTTCATAGCTGTAATAAACAACACCATAATAAATCTCTTGTTTCAATAATCCAAAGAAGTTTTCCATAACAGAGTTATCGTAGCAATTACCTTTTCGCGACATACTTTGAAAAATTCGTTCTTCTCTTAACCTGTGCGAATAGGCTTTCATCTGATATGCCCATCCTTGATCCGAATGAAAGGTTCTTCTATAAGGACAATCAGCTGTAACTGAGATAGCTAAAAGAGGGTACGCCGTTCACAAACGCAGGCGCAGACAAGATAAAGCAGCTTGGAATAATATAGATTTTTTGGGTTTAATGTGCCATATTGAAAATAATTATGTATAATTGTGTCGCATTTTCTTTATTAAAGGAGAAAAATAGTCCAACATAGCACAATCTCTACAAAAATATACAAAATTAATGTGTAGGACAAATTTGACAAAATGGAGGTAGAGACGTCATGTAGTAAGGGCGGAATGGTATAAATGAGAGAAGGGTATGAGAAATCATTTTTATGTGATTGTAAACAACCAGGAGATTCGTATAGCGGAAATATTCCAGTCTCTGCTGTCGAAAGGTGACCAGTACAATGCACCGATTGAGGCTCTGAAAGAAAAGGGTTATCAGGTTGAAACAGTACAGCACTGCACCAAAGACAATCCGAACAATCTGGAAACCATCACATTTAATGGGGATGACGAAAACTATACGGTTTCGGGCACGATAGAAAACGATACAAAGATTAGCGTAAGGTATAAATATACAGATGGACTTGCGCCTGATCAGGTGGACTACTGGGGGTGTGATATCAACGGACAGAACGATGAATTGATCTACTCTTATATAGGTAAAGGTCCAAAAGATATCAAAATCCCCGCTTCCGAGACTGAGGTCGGGACAAGCGTGATTACGCTCAAGGTAAGCACACTGATGCAGAATTTGTCTGATATTCTGAAGGATGATGATCCGGGAGATAGAGGCGAAGACTTCATTCAAAAGTTGGTAAAAGCTGTTGACGAAAAATATAATACGGTGCCAAACGGCGAGCTTCAGCATGACATTACGCCGCTGGTGGAATCTATCGCAGGTGATAGCGATGTGAATACGCTGACCCGTCGGCAGATCAAAACCTGTATTGATGAAAAGATTCGAAAGGCTTACGGGTTTCATACGACCAGACAGAAGGTCGATGACATAGATCTGGTGGTTACTGACGAAAGAAAATTCCATCACCACCCAGCCCGAAGTAGATATTTCTGCATATACAGAAAATATCTATGCAAGCCATCAGTCCTTTATCTTTATTGGTTGGGTAACAGGCGAGGGTGCAGGCGTTATTCGAGATTATACTGATGTAAGTGAGTCAACTCCATTAACCGGAGATGATGTGAACCTGGAACTGTGGTGGGCTCTGCTTTGCAAGTATGGGTTTTAGTCTGTTGAGGGCATTGGTCAGAAATAATCAGTGCTTTCTTTATGCAGCGTGTTCAGTGAAGCCGGTCCCCACTTGCCGGTGAAAGTCCTCTAATCTACTCTGACTTTTTCAAGATAAAGCCGATTTCCGCTGCCATCTGGGTCACAAGGGATTCTGTTCCGACAGTCATCGCGTATGGAGCATTTGACCGTGTTCAGCCGTTTAAACTGTTAAACAATACCTCGACAAGTATATGCCCTTGAGCTAACGATGAAACAAATAAACTTTGATAATAGCCTTCATCCATTTGAACCAAAAATAATTAGTAAAAAACTAAAAAATGAAAACCTTTTTCTATACTATTACATAGTATAAGGAAAAAAGGTGTTTGGGATATGGCATATGAAAATTATCAGCAGGTTACCGGTGTGATCACGGAGATTAACCGGGGCAATTCCTGCTGCAGTCAGATGGTTTCTGTGAGAACGAATTCAGAAGTGATCAATTTTATTGTGTCAGCAGATACAAGGATCATCGATAGTGTAAGATTGAGGCGAGGTATGCGGATTGCAGCGTTTTATGATATGACATTGCCTGTACCTGCGATTTATCCGCCCCGGTATCAGGCTGAATTGATAACAATGCTGCGGGGCGGTCAAAATGTCAAGTTGGATTATTTTGATGATGATCTTGTGTCTGCCGACAACACGCTGCGTTTGAATATAAGTCCTATGACAAACATTTTGACGGTCAACGGTCAGCGTTTCACATGCAGTCCGAGAAATATGGAGCTTCTTGTTTATTATACAACAAGCACATTCAGTATTCCTGCTCAGACAACGCCGCAGAAAATTATCGTCATGTGTACAGGAGAATAAGAAGAAATAGTTGGGAATATAAGGGCAGAGGATGAGAAGCCTCTGCCTTATGAAAAAAGTTCAGAATGTCTATTTGCTCTTTTAAATCTATGTAATTTCTATTATAATCAAATAGTAGAAATCTGAAGATAAAGAGGAAAACAAAATGGTTGAACTTATGATCATCGGTGTGGCAAATCTTATTGTGGGAGGTCTGATTGGTCTGACGGGAGTCGCCGGATTTCTCTTGCCGATGCTTTATGCCGGATACCTTGGGATGAATGTTTCTGAGTCACTGGTACTTAGTTTTTTCGCTTTTTCGATTTCCGGGCTCATTGGTTCCTGGAATTATTATAAACAGAAAAATATGGATGTAAAGCTTGCGGTCCGTTTGGGCATCGGAAGCTTTATTGGTGCGGTAGCGGGTGTGGCATTGAATTCCTTTATACCGGAAGAGAAAATGAAGATGCTGCTTTATGTTGTGGTGTTGTTTTCCGGCGTTTCGATTTTGGTGCGTAAGGATAAAAAAGAAATGGAACAGGACAGGGAAAATCTTCTTGAAAATAATATACCGGCGGCATTGGCGCTCGGTATTGTTACAGGAGCCATCTGCTCGCTGTCTGGCGCCGGGGGACCAGTACTGGTAATGCCCCTTCTTGTGATGCTTGGTGTGCCGGTGCGCACGGCTGTAGGAGTGGCTTTATTTGACTCTGTATTTATTGCCATTCCTTCGATTGCCGGGTATGCCATGAAGACGAAGCTGAGCAATTTTGCGGGGGCGCTCATCGTGTCTGCAGCGGCCCATGGCATCGGTGTCTGTGTCGGAAGTTCCCATGCAGAAAAAATACGTCAGAATGTACTGAAAAAAGGAATTGCCGTGTTTTCAATTATCATAGCTATCTGGAAATTATTTTTTTAATATAGAATCTTTGAGAAAGGGTGAAAGTGATGGCTCAAGAGAAAGAACATAAACGTCGGGTGAGGTATTCAGGTACCCATCCGACAAAATATAGTGAAAAATATAAGGAGCTTCAGCCGGAAAAATATGCGGATACGATATCTAAAGTTATTCAAAAAGGAAGCACACCAGCGGGAATGCATATTTCCATTTGTGTAAAAGAGATTTTGGATTTCTTACAGATTCAGCCGGGACAAAAAGGATTGGATGCAACGTTGGGCTATGGCGGACATACTCTGGAGATGTTAAAATGTCTCAAATCTCAGGGCCATATTTATGCACTGGATGTGGATCCGATTGAATCAGTAAAGACAACGGAACGGTTAAAACGGCTGGGCTATGGTGAGGATATCTTGACGGTGCTGTTACAAAATTTTGCCAATATTGATCAGGTGGCCCAACAGTCCGGAAAGTTTGATTTTGTATTGGCGGATCTGGGTGTCTCATCTATGCAGATTGACAATCCGGAGCGTGGATTTTCTTATAAAAATGAAGGGCCGCTGGATCTTCGAATGAATCCGCAGAAGGGGACAAGTGCGGCTGAGAGGCTAAAAGAACTTTCCCAGGAAGAACTTCGGGGAATGCTGGTTGAAAATTCGGATGAACCTTATGCGGATGAGATTGCAAGATCGGTAGTCTCCCGATTGAAACGAGGACAGAAGATTGAGACGACAACCCAGTTAAAAAACGTTATTGAAGAAACGCTTGCTTTTCTTCCGGCGAGTGAGCGCAAAGAAGCGGTTAAGAAATCCTGTCAGAGAACTTTTCAGGCATTGCGTATTGACGTGAACAGTGAATTTGAAGTGTTATATGATTTTCTGGAGAAACTTCCGGATGTTCTGGTTCCGGGGGGCCGGGCTGCTATTCTCACCTTCCATTCCGGTGAGGACCGATTGGTCAAAAAATCGTTCAAACGTCTGAAAAAGGAAGGAATTTATCAGGAAATTTCAGAAGAGGTTATACGTCCTTCCGCCGAAGAATGTGCGAGAAACAGCCGGGCACGGTCGACGAAAATGCGGTGGGCCATTAAGGCATAGAAATTCATATTTAACAAGGTTGGAGTCAAATGCCGGAAACAAATAGGAAAAATATTTATATTGATTTAGGAGATATTACAAATCTATAGAGCGGTACAGGGAAACCGGGATATTCCCAATGTCTTATGTACCGCCTTTTCTATTTCAATGATGCGTTTTTCCATAAACTCAGGATAATCTCGAAACCATTTCATATTGAGTGGCGAAGGGTGAGGGAGGACAAAGGTTTTTTTTCCATTAAGCGTCAGATCCTGAAAAACAAGGTCAGTAAGTTTTTGCTTTGGAAAAAAGTATGAAGCTGCTGAACTGCCAATGAGAATATATATTTCATTCTGTACAAGTCTAAGTTCTTGGGACAGCCATTTGTCTGCACAGCATTTTGGTGGGCGGTTGTCTCCACCCTTTGGATTTTTACCGGGATAACAGTGGGCGATGGATACAATGTAAAAGTTGTCCGGATTATAAAAAATTTCATCGGAGATTCGGTACCATTCGGAGCGGAGCCTTCGGCCGCTGGTATCATTGAAAGGCTTTCCTGTATTATGGACCGTCCGGGAAGGCGCCTGGCTGATCTGCATAATTTTAGCGCCGGGATTGCCGAAGACAATAGGATGGGGTTCAAAACCAAAATCGGATTGGCATTGGCGGCAGGATAAAATCTGTTCTCGAAGATTCATGAATGTATGATTTATATCGGGCATGTTTAAACTCCTTTTTTAAAATTTAAGGTTGTTGATTACTAGCATACCACAAAAGACGGGGAATATGTTAAAATCAGATGGTAAGATTATTGACACAGACTTTTGCATTTGATACAATAGAAACAGACCGTTGGTCTGTAAAAAGGAGAGAAATTGGATGGCAAGAAATAAACATCCGGAAGAGACCGTTAAGCTGATTTTGGATGCCGCCAGTAAATTATTTGTTGAAAAAGGGTATGACGGAACATCTCTGCAGGATATTATTAATGAAACAAAATTGTCCAAGGGGGCTATCTATCATCATTTTTCGTCAAAAGAAGAGATTTTTGAACGTATCTGCGGACAGATCGGTGAGGCAAATTCTGCAAGGCTGGCAGCCATACGGGATGACAAACACTTGAATGGACGGGAGAAGCTTAAAGAAATTTTCAGATCTTCCCTGCTTCATCCGAATCAGGAGACGGTACTTCGTATTATCCCCTATCTTCTGGATAACCCACGGTTTTTGGCGATCGAAGTTCGTGACATACTGAATTTAGTTGCACCGGAATTTATTCAGCCGATTTTAGATGAAGGTGTGGCGGATGGTTCGATACAGGTGGAAAATACCCGGGCCACAGCGGAGATACTTCTGTTGATGATTGATATATGGGTAAATCCGATGGTTCAGCCGTCCACACCGGAAGAGGTGCGGGAAAGATGCCGGGTCTTTATGACGATGACATATGCTATTGGACTGGACATATTAGACGAAGAAATGATAGAAGTTTTTGTAAATTACAGTCGAATGCGGCATAGCTTCCCGGAATAAAACATAAGAAATGTGGTAGAGTGAACTGCTCAGTGATGGGCAGTTTCATTTAGCACATATACAAACCGACGGTCGGTTTGAAAGAAAGGAGAAGACAATGGAAAAGACAAAATTATTTCAACGAGATTTTACAATGGTTGTTATCGGACAGATTATTTCCCTGTTTGGCAATGGAATTCTTCGGTTTGCATTGCCATTGTATCTTTTGAGGGAAACAGGATCGTCAGCACTCTTTGGCATGGTTACGGCATGTTCATTTATACCAATGGTCATATTTTCTTTTTTTGGGGGTGTTATTGCTGACCGGGTAAATAAAAGAAATATTATGGTGACTCTCGATTTTTCAACAGCAGGTCTCATATGGATATTTTATGTGGTGTTCCAGAGATTGCCTCTGGTTCCGCTGATGATCGTTGTGCTAATGGTTCTGTATGGAATTTCAGGAGCTTACCAGCCAGCCGTACAGGCGAGTATTCCTTTATTGGCCGAATCGGAGAATTTGATGCAGGCGAATGCGGTTATTAATATGGTGGGTACACTCTCAGGCCTTTTTGGACCGGTGATCGGAGGCATACTGTTCGGCTCTTTTGGAATAAAACCGATACTTGCGCTGAGTATTATTTGCTTCCTGGCATCTGCGGTAATGGAAATTTTTATACATATCCCTTATAAAAAGACCAGTTATACAAAGGGGGCTGCTGCAATTGTTAAAGAGGATTTAAAAGAAAGCTGGTGTTTTGTAAAAGATGAAAAACCTGCTTTTATATCTGTTGTCTGCATACTGGCTCTTTTTAATCTGGTATTATCAGCAGCGTTGATCGTTGGGATTCCCATTATGATTATTCAGATTCTTGGCATGTCGGATATGCAGCTTGGCGTGGCTCAGGGGGCCATGGGGGTCGGCGGCCTGATCGGAGGTATGCTGGCTGGTGTGGTACATGAAAAAATCCAGATAAAGGACAGTTGGATGCTGCTTACAGCCTGTGCCGTTGCCGCCTTGTTTATGGGAATGACATTGATACCAGGAATGTCAAAACTGTTTGGTTTCCGGGTGATTACGCTGATGAGTTTTGTGATTATGGCTGCGTCGACAATTTTTACTGTTCAGATACTGACCCTCTTACAGCAACAGACGCCGCCGCATCTTTTGGGAAAAATCATGGCAGCCATTATGGCGATAGCAAATTGTGCCCAGCCGGGTGGACAGGCACTTTACGGTGTTCTATTTGATATTTTTTCAGAAATTCCATGGGTGGTCATGTCGGGGGGAGCTGTTGGCGCTTTTTTGATTTCATTGTATTCAAAAAGAGCATTTCAGAAATTAAATAATGATTAAAGAAATGAAAAGGATGCGCCGGCCTGTGACCGGACGCGTCCAGGATGAAAACATATTTACTGATTTTTCTGATTTTCGTAATCTTTCAGAGACTCAATCGCCTGACGGGATAATGGTATAAGTGCGATCATGTTAAAAATAGTCATCAGACCGATACCGATATCACCCAAATCCCAGACGAAGGTGTAGGCGGCCAGACCACCGATAAAAAGCATGATCAATGCCAGAATTTTGTATAAATTCTGGGAAAGCCAGTTATCTCCGAAAAGATAAGCGATATTTGGCCGGGCATAAAATAAAATGCCGATAAATGTGGAGAAGCTGAATAACCACAAAATGACAGCAATAAATATAACGCCAAAGGTCCCAAGATGATAGTTCATGGCAGCCTGTAGTAAATCCATTCCGGCAAGTCCCTGGGTCAGTTCAGACGGAGTCAGAAGCATGATCATGGCAGAACAGCTGCAAATGATAATCGTATCAATAAATACCCCAAAATCCTGCAACAGCCCTTCCTTGGCCGGATGGCTGATATCGGCGGCAGCGGCGGCACATGGAGCCGAACCGGAACCGGCTTCATTGGAAAAGAGACCACGTTTGGCGCCATTCATGAGAACGGTACCAAAACCACCAGCAACTACCTGACGCAGCCCGAAAGCCTCGGTAAAAATCTGTTGAAAAATGGCCGGAAGCTGTGTGATATTTGTAAAAATGATAAATAATGTCATCAAAAAGTAAAAACCGGCCATGATCGGAACAATCACATCCAATACTTTTACAGTGGCATTTTTACGAAGTACGATGATGGCAGCGACGAATACAAGAAGTACGGTCGTGTAGATCGGTGGAACCTGAAAGGCATTTGTAAAGGCGGATGAAACTGAATTGCCGATGACCTGACTGATACCGCACCAGCAGATTAAACCGGAGACGGCAAAGAGACAGGCGATAACAGAGTGTTTACGCTTGCTGTCTTTCTTTACAAAAAAGTGATGTATATAGTAGGCCGGACCACCGCGGTAACCTCCATAAAGAGGGTCTTTTTCTTTATAGATCTGTGCCAGTGTAGCTTCAATAAAAGCTGTGGAAGAACCGAGCAGAGCAGTGACCCACATCCAGAATACAGCGCCGGCGCCTCCGGCAGAAATCGCAGCGACCACACCGACCAGATTACCCATACCGACCCGGGTAGCTGTGGAAATGATCAATGCCTGAACACCGGAAATAGAGTTTTTTTCCGAAGTTGTCTTTTTTTCTGTCGTAATTTTCAGCATTTCCGTAAAGAGACGGAAGGGAAGAAATTTAGTTCGAAGGGTAAAATAAATTCCCGTAGGAATGAGAATGAGAACAAGCAGGGAAAGTCCTACAGAACTTCCGCCGGGAAGGGGTAACGTAATAAGATCTCCCCATAAAAACTGATAGACAGATGTAAAAATAAGTTTCAATATATTCATTATTATTGTACCCTCTTTATCGATAGTATTTGTATTTTCATGATATCTAGTATATAGTAGAAATAAATATCTGTAAAATTAATTATAACGATGATAAGGATTGAAAAAATAGATGGAGTGAGCAACTTGGATATTAAAAATTTAAATACGTTTATTCTTGTGTCCGAATTGAACAGTTTTACAAAAGCGGCGGAAAAATCAGGTTATTCTCAGTCAACGATCTCTTTTCAGATCAAACAGCTGGAACGGGAATTAAATTCCCAGCTATTTGAGCGAATTAATCATACGGTGGCTTTGACAGAAAAAGGGAGAGAAGTTTTGAAATATGCGCACCAGATTCACAAGTTGACCCAGGAGTTGGAAACGAATATGCGGGAGGTCAAAAATGTCAAAGGCCATGTGCGTTTGGCTATGGCGGATTCTCTCTGTGATTCTCTTTTATACGAAGGATTTTCAGACTTCAGGGCCCAGTATCCGGGAATCACATTAAAAATTATTGCGGCAGGAACGGAGGAAATGTTTCGACTGCTCAATCATAACGAAGCAGACGCCATTCTGACACTGGATAATCATGTCTATAACACAGAATATGTCATTGTCAGGGAAGAGCGGGTCAAAATAAATTTTGTTGCGGCGGCGGATAGTCCCCTGGCCCGGCGAAAAAATATTTCAGTGCAGGAATTGGTTCATCAGCCTTTTATTTTGACGGAAAAGGGAATGAGTTACCGGCGGTTGATGGATGAAAAACTGGCCGAAATGTCTTTGGAAATTCAGCCGGTTCTTGAGATTGGCAGTGCGGATTTGATTTGTTCACTTGTAGAGCAGGGGGCGGGTATTTCCTTTTTGCCGGATTATATGACTGTCGGGAAAGTGGAGGATGGACGGCTGGTCCATTTACAGGGGGATGATTTTGATGTAGAGGTCTGGAAGCAGCTCTTGTATCACCGGGATAAATGGGTGTCGCCCCAGATGGATTCGGTTATGAGGTATTGTGTGGACAGAGAATTTATCGGGTAGATCGACACCTGGTATGCTGCACAATAAATCTTTGCCGAGATATGTTACAAAAATCTGATTTACCACTTGACAAATATAAAGTATGGGTATAAAATTCTGAGAAAAGCGATGACGGAGAGAAGTACTGTGGATTATCGTTTCCAGAGAGCGGGTGATGGTGAGATGCCCGTAAAGTGAATTTGCAGGAATAACACTCTATCAGCTGCAAACTGAAAATCCTTTGGATTAGTAGGGGCGCCGTGAGCTGGACGTTAAAACAGCAGGTCATGAAGGTGACTGTTATTATGACAGTAAGTCAGGTGGTACCGCGGATATACACTGTTCGTCCTGAAAGGAATTTCAGGATGAGCAGTTTTTTTGTTGTATAGGAAACTTTGTTACCTACACAACAAAACGCTCCACACAGTCCTTTTTTGAACACATTCCAACAACGAACAGAGCAGAAAGGAAGAAGGAAAATGTCAAACGTATATCGCAGCAAAACAATGGATCAGGTAAGTGAAAGTGACATCGGTACAGAAGTGAAATTGGCCGGGTGGGTTGAAAATATCCGTGATCATGGCGGCGTATCTTTTGTAGATTTAAGGGATATGTATGGAGTTGTTCAGATAGTTTTCAGAAATACGGATTTATTTAAAGGTATTCGCAAAGAACAGTGCCTTTCCGTAGAAGGCGTGATCACAGAGCGGGATGAGGAAACTTATAATCCAAAGATTGCAACGGGAACAATCGAACTGGAAGTTCACAAGGTGGATATTCTGGGAAAGGTTTACCGTGACCTTTTGAAATTACGACTTCGAAAGATATTCGAGAAGATGTTCGTCTGAAATACCGTTATCTTGATTTAAGAAATCAGAAAGTGAAGGAGAACATTTTATTCCGTTCCAAAGTCATCCGTTTTCTGCGGAATAAGATGGAGGCTATGGGCTTTACAGAAATCCAGACCCCGATTCTCTGTGCATCCTCTCCGGAAGGCGCCAGAGACTATCTTGTTCCGTCTCGTGTCCATAAAGGAAAATTCTACGCTCTGCCTCAGGCTCCGCAGCAGTATAAACAGCTTTTGATGACGGCCGGATTTGATAAATATTATCAGATTGCGCCCTGTTTTCGTGATGAGGATGCCCGGGCTGACCGTTCTCCGGGGGAATTTTATCAGTTAGACTTTGAGATGAGTTTTGCCACCCAGGAGGATGTGTTTAAGGTTGGTGAAGAAGTTCTGGCAGAGACCTTCAGAACCTTTGCCCCGGAAGGGTGTGCGGTGACAGAATCGCCGTTCCCGGTCATCAGTTATAAGCAGGCCATGCTGGAATTTGGTACGGATAAACCGTCCCTTCGCAATCCGTTACGGATTATCGATGTGACAGAATTTTTCCAGAGATGTACCTTTAAACCGTTTCATAAAAAGACGGTTCGGGCTATTCGGGTTCATGGGGATTTGTCGAAAGGCTTCCATGAAAAGCTTTTGAAGTTTGCTCAGGAAATGGGTATGAGTGGTCTTGGATATTTGGAAGTTCTTGAAGATTTGAGTTATAAAGGACCGATTGATAAGTTTATTCCGGAGGAAATGAAAAAAGAACTGGCTGAAATTGCCGGTCTGTCTGCCGGTGATACGATTTTCTTTATCGCGGCAGCGGAAAAGCTGGCCTGCAAATATGCGGGACAGATTCGGGATGAGCTTGGAAAACGGATGAATCTGCTGGAGGAAAAGGCTTATCGTTTCTGTTATATTAACGATTTCCCAATGTATGAGGTCGATGAGGAGACAAAGGAGATTGGATTCACCCATAATCCGTTTTCCATGCCTCAGGGCGGCCTGGAAGCTTTGCAGACAAAAGATCCTCTGGATATTCTGGCTTACCAATATGATATTGTCTGCAATGGCGTGGAATTGTCCTCTGGCGCTGTGCGGAATCACGACATTGAAATTATGGTAAAAGCTTTTGAAATTGCGGGTTATGATGAAGAAACCCTGAAAGAAAAATTTGGCGCTCTTTACAATGCCTTCCAGTTCGGCGCTCCGCCGCATGCAGGAATGGCTCCGGGGGTTGACCGAATGATCATGCTGCTCCGTAACGAAGAAAATATTCGCGAGGTCATTGCCTTCCCGATGAACAGCAATGCCCAGGATTTAATGTGCAGTGCACCGAATGAGGTGACGGAAAAACAGCTTCGGGAAGCCCATATTAAAGTAAGAGATTAAAAAGAAATAAAAAGCAGAATGAGAACCGGAATGTCACTGAGAACCGGTTCTCATTTTTTAAAATAAGCGGATGACAGGTTGAATTAAAAGTGCTATCATAGAAACTGTAGCCTTTAATCGGGCATTAAATGAAAGTGGGAAGATGATCTATTGTGGAAGAAAAACAGGAAAAAAGATTTGAGATGGATATGTGCAGCGGTCCGATCATGAAAAAGATGCTGATGTTTGCCATACCGCTGGTCTGTTCCAGTGTTCTTCAGCTGTTATTTAATGCGGCAGATATAGTTGTCGTAGGCCGTTTTGCGGGAGATAATTCCCTGGCAGCGGTAGGTTCGAATACGGCTTTGATTAATTTGCTGACAAATTTATTTATCGGTTTATCGGTTGGCGTCAATGTTTTGACCGGTCTCTGTTATGGAGCAAAACAGGAAAAGGATCTGACAGAAACGGTACATACGGCCATGCTTTTGAGTTTGTTCAGTGGTCTGTTTCTGATGGTGGGCGGAATTATCAGCGCTCATGTACTTTTAAATTGGATGCAGGCGCCTCAGGAGGTCATCGGCCTGGCAACGCTCTATCTTCGGATTTATTTTGCCGGAATGCCGGCAGTCATGGTCTATAACTTCGGCAGTGCGATTTTGAGAGCAGTGGGAGACACGCGCCGGCCGTTGTTTTATCTGACCGGAGCAGGAATTATTAATGTAATTCTAAATCTGTTTTTTGTTGTTGTCTGTCGTCTGGATGTGGCGGGAGTTGCCCTGGCTACGGTAATCTCTGAGACAGTGTCCGGAGGTCTTGTGTTTCGATGTCTTATGAAGGAAAAGGGCGGTATTCATCTGGTTCCTTCTAAACTTCATATTTATAAAGATAAGTTGCAGAAAATTTTAAGAATCGGTTTGCCGGCCGGGTTTCAGGGGGTTGTGTTTGCGTTGTCCAATGTATTGATTCAATCTTCTGTCAATATTTTTGGTGCAACGATTGTTGCCGGGAATTCGGCAGCAGCGAATATTGAAGGTTTTGTTTATGTGTCCATGAATGCTTTTCATCAGGCAACGGTTTCGTTTACGAGCCAGAACATGGGTGCAGGCAGGTACGAACGCGTCAATCGTATTCTTTTTTGCGGACAGATCTGTGCTATTGTGGCAGGGCTTGTTTTAGGCAATGCCTGTGTTATTTTTGGAAATCCATTACTTGGTGTATATTCATCCAGTCCGGAAGTCATTCGGGCCGGCCTTGTCCGGCTGAGAGTTATTGCTGCAACCTATGCACTTTGTGGGATGATGGATGTCATGGTTGGAAGTCTGCGGGGAATTGGCTATTCCATTATGCCGATGATCGTGTCGACGATCGGAGCCTGCGGTCTTCGTATTCTTTGGTTGGCAACCATTTTTCAAATGCCGGAGTTTCATAATATACAGATGGTGTATTATTCTTATCCGGTCACATGGATTGTCACATTTGTTGCCCATGTCATATGCTTTATATGGGCCAGAAGGCGGATTGGAAAACGAGTTCAGCCAGCAGCAGTATAATTAGGAGGGATGGGGAATGAAAACAGCGGTTGTGACAGACAGCAACAGCGGTATCACGGCAGGAATGGGTAAAAAAATTGGCGCATTTGTTGTGCCTATGCCAGTGATGATTGATGGAAAAACATATTATGAAGGTGTGAATCTGACCCAGGAAGCATTTTTTCAAAGTCAGATGAGCGGCGGCGATATTACCACATCTCAGCCGTCACCGGGAGATGTGATGGATCTGTGGGGGCAGGTCCTGGCGGATGGCTATGATGAGCTTGTCTATATTCCGATGTCGAGTGGCCTGAGTAATTCCTGTGCCAGCGCCATGATATTAGCTGAGGATTATGATGGTAAGGTTCAGGTCGTTGATAATCATCGTATTTCGGTTACTCAGTATGCGTCTGTGTTAGATGCCATAAAGCTGGCCAATGAGGGGAAAAACGCGCTTGAGATAAAAAAAGCTTTAGAGGAAGCGGCTTATGATGCAAGTATTTATATTGCAGTGGATACACTGGAATTTTTAAAAAAGGGCGGACGAATCACTCCGGCGGCGGCGGCCATCGGCAGTGTCCTCAATATAAAACCGATTCTTTCGATTCAGGGTGATCGATTGGATGCTTACGCAAAGGCCCGTGGGATAAAACGCTGTCGGGCTAAGCTGATCGAAGCTCTGAAAAATGATTTTAAAGAACGTCTGGATGGAGCCGATATGTCGAAGGTTCGGGTGGGAACTGCCGGTTCCTTCCGGAGAGCGGAGGATGCAGAAGCCTGGCGTCAGGAAGTGGCTGAAGCTTTTCCGGGATTTGACGTGGTGTATGGTAATCTGGGATGTAGTATTGCTTCTCATACCGGACCGGAGGCCAGAGGCATCGGATTCTATAAGGTATTGTGATATTTCCGAAGATGTTGGTTAAACGAGGAACGAGATATGAAAAGATATGTGGATATGGCGGATATTTCCGATGGAAGATATTACAGTTCCGGGGATATGATAAAAGCCGGGTGCATCGGCTGCGGAGGCTGTTGCCGGGGAATGGGCAGGAGTATTCTCCTTGACCCTCTCGATATAGTTCGGCTGGTGACCCGGCTTGGCTGTACCTTTGAAGAACTGTTGAAGGATAAGATTGAACTGAATGTGGCGGATGGTATTATTCTGCCGAATCTGAAAATGACGGAAACATCCGACTGCTGCGCGTTTTTGGACGAACAAAATCGCTGTGAGATTCATGATATCCGGCCGGGAATCTGTCGGCTGTTTCCACTGGGACGATACTATGAACAGGATAGCTTTACATATTTTCTTCAGGTTCATGAATGTAAAAATTCTCATCCAACGAAAGTGAAGATTAAAAAATGGCTGGAGGAACCGGAACTTAAACGGCAGGAAGCTTATATTAGTCGTTGGCATTATTTCCTGAAAGATATTCAGCAACGGCTGGATGCAAAAAATGATGATAGCTTGCGCCGTCAGGTAAGTTTCTATATCTTACAGAATTTTTATATGAAAGCCTTTCCGGCGAACGGGGATTTTTATGAATTGTTCAAAGCACGTGTAGAGGAAGCGGAGCGGGCGCTTCATGGTATTATGATGTGATAATTAAAGGTCTTAAAAGAATGAGATGTTCTTTTAAGACCTTTTGGCTTTTAAATGATTTATAAAAGCATTGTCCTTTTTATAGGACATTGATATAATTGTCTGGAATGGAGAGGTTAGAGACGATATGGCAAAGTTACAGAATCAGAAGATAAAAATTTTATACCTGATGCAGGTTTTTCTTGAGCGCAGTGATGAAAAACATCCGTTGACCATGGCAGATTTGATGGCAGAATTGGGGCATAATGGTATTCAGGCAGAGAGAAAAAGTATTTATGCCGATATTGAGACGCTGAGAACTTTTGGGATGGATATTATTCTCCGGAAGGATGCTCCGGCCGGATACTATCTGGGGAAAAGGGATTTTGAACTGCCGGAATTAAAGTTATTGGTCGATACGGTGCAGGCATCAAAATTTATTACGGCAAAGAAATCCGGTGAGCTGATTCAAAAACTGGAAGGGCTGGCAAGCCACTATGAAGCCCGTCAACTCCAGCGCCAGGTCTATGTGGCAAATCGGATCAAGACGATGAATGAAAGTATCTATTATAATGTAGATAAAATCCATAATGCCATTTCGGAGAATGTAAAGATTCGGTTTCAATATTATGAGTGGACCGTGCCGAAGGGGATGAAGCTGCGGAGGGACGGGGCTTTTTATTGTATCAGTCCATGGGTATTGACCTGGGATGACGAAAATTATTACCTGTTGGGTTTCGATGAGGAAGCAGGACTGGTCAAACATTACCGGGTAGATAAGATGTTGGGTATCGAGATGACAAAGGAGTCGAGACTTGGCCGGGAGCATTTTGATGATTTTGATACGGCCGTATTTTCCAAAAAAATTTTCGGGATGTTTGGCGGCGAAGAGCAGGATGTAAAGATCCGGTTTGAGAATCGATTGATTGGAGTAGTCATCGACCGTTTCGGAAAGGATGTTACTATTCGTCCGATTGGAGAAGGTCATTTTGATATTCGGGTCCGGATTGTTGTAAGCCATCCCTTTTTTGGCTGGCTTTCCGGACTTGGTGCCGGGGCGAAAATCTTATCACCGGAAAATGTGGCTGAAGAGTATCAGGAATTTTTATGTGAGATACTGAATCAGTACGGGAGAGAAACATGAATGGGAGGATATGCAATGAAGAGAATTGGAATCTGTGGCACGGGTCTGATGGGGGCCACCATGGCTCAGATATTTGCAGAAAAAGGGTATGAAACACGAATTTACGGGCGGACAGAAGCATCTCTGGAACGGGGAAAAAAGATAATCACTTTGGACGAGGGAGTGCCGCTGTATTATACGACCCGGTTGGAAGATTTGGAAAAATGTGATATCATTATCGAATCTATTGTGGAAAATCTGGCGGTGAAGCAGGAATTTTTTGAGCGCTTATCGAAAATTGTCGGGGAGGAAACGATTCTGGCAACGAATACGTCTGGTCTGTCTATAAATCGAATCGGTGAGCGGGTTCATGGGAAGGAGCGGTTTCTCGGAATGCACTGGTTTAACCCATCGAACCTGATCCCTTTGATAGAGATTATCTGTAACGATAAAACAGAGCAGAAATATGTGGATGAGGTTTATGCACTGGCCAAAGCCATCGATAAGAAGCCGGTTATTTGCCGTCAGGATGTACCCGGATTCATTGCCAACCGGGTTCAGTTCGCTGTTTTAAGAGAATGTATGGATATTGTCGAAAAGGGAATAGCGACGGCGGGGGATGTGGATGCAGTGATGAAATATGGTCTTGGTTTTCGATATGCAGCTTATGGGCCTTTTGAGGTGGCAGATTTTGGCGGTCTGGATACCTTTTATCATATATCCGAATATTTAAATGCGGACTTGTGTGATGTTAAAGAGCCCCAAGGAATCATCCGCAATCTATATGAGCAGGGCTATTATGGCGTAAAAAATGGACGGGGTTTCTATGATTATAGTAATGGAAAGGGCGAAGAAGCTGTAAAAATTCGAAACAGGAAATTTAAAGATATGAAAGATTGTCTTGATAAATGGGAAGAATATTAAAAGAAATGTAGGAGGATCAGGGATGTTATGGATTAAAAACGGGCGTCTGGTAGACCCGAAAAGTCAGACAGATAAAATATGTGATATTTGTATTGAAAGGGACCGGATTGCGGGAATTATACCGTCGGGCAGTGCCGAGCAGAAGCATCGGGAAGCGGATGAAGTCATCGATGCGGCCGGAATGGTCGTAGCTCCGGGGTTGATTGATGTGCATGTACATTTCAGAGAACCGGGATTTACCTATAAAGAGGATGTGGCAACGGGAGCGGCGGCTGCGGCTGCCGGCGGCTATACGACAGTCATCTGTATGGCCAACACAAAACCAGTGGTGGACAATGAGGAAACCCTGACTTATCTTCGGGAGCGGGCGGCCGGAATGCCGATTCATGTATTAAATACGGCGGCCATCACGAAAGGCTTTGGCGGTACGGAGCTGACCGATATGATCAGTTTAAAAGCGTTGGGGGCTGTTGGATTTACTGATGATGGGGTACCGATCAAAGATACGTCAATCGTTATGGAGGCAATGAAGATGGCGAAGGCGCTGGATGTACCTCTGAGCTTTCATGAGGAGGATCCGGCGCTCATCGGAAGTTTTGGCGTCAATCAGGGACCGGTATCGACAGCAGTCGGCGTGGAAGGTGCGCCGGCAGTCGCTGAAGATGTACTCGTGGCCAGAGATTGTGCATTGGCTTTAAGTACGGGCGCCTCGATTGATATTCAACATATCAGCAGCGGAACGTCTGTAGCTATTGTCCGTGCCATGAAAGCTCTTGGAAAAAATATTCATGCCGAAGCGACGCCTCAACATTTTTCGTTGACGGAAGAGGCTGTTTTGGCTAAGGGGACCCTTGCCAAAGTCAATCCTCCGATTCGTACCGAGGAAGACCGTCAGGAGATTATTCATGGATTGATGGACGATACCATTGATTTTATTGCGACGGATCATGCGCCTCACAGTGGGGAGGAGAAGGCCCGGGATATGAAGACTGCGCCAAGTGGAATGATTGGTCTGGAAACGGCATTGGCGCTTGGCATTACCCATCTGGTGAAACCGGGGTATTTAAGTCTTTCCCATTTTCTTGAGAAGCTGACCACAAACCCGGCCAACCTTTATCACCTGGATGCGGGCTATGTGGCGGTGGGCGGCAAAGCCGATCTGGTCATTTTTGATGAAAATGAAACCTGGACCGTCGGTGAGCATTTTGCATCGAAAGCGTCCAATTCACCATTTATCGGGGAAAGGCTTCAGGGTAAGGTTAAATTTACAATTTGTGACGGGAAAATTGTTTATGAATATTGAAACAGGAATACCTTTTATTACAGTATTTATACAGGGCTTACTCAGCTTTTTTTCACCGTGCATCTTACCGTTGGCGCCGTTATATATCAGTTATCTGGCCGGCGGCATGTACCGGACCGATGAGCATGGGAAAGTTTATTATCCAAGAAAAAAGGTGCT
>OGYI01001361.1_pt1 | contig 24349 bp, 21 predicted proteins | sample 1576521 | NCBI WGS metagenome assembly OGYI01 (sample SAMEA3541484, study PRJEB24748) | human gut metagenome | biome: human gut; feature: human-associated habitat; material: faeces | place: China | collected 2012
AAGTTGCAAACATCGACATCAACAGAAAGATGCTTGCTGAACTTGCAGTAAACGATGCAGAAGGATTTACAGCACTTGCTGAGATCGCTAAAAAAGCAATTGCATAATTGTCGGTTTTAGAGAGACATAAGATTTGATAAATTAAATCAGAATTTTGAGGTACACATAGAAATTGTTACGGTTTCTGTGTGTACCTTTTTTAATGTATTTTTCGATGAATGGGATAAAATTGCGTGTGCGGTACGGTCAAGTGTCCATGAAAGACGGAAAAATCTTAAATTTCCATAAAGTTTTTCTTGCATGGTCAAATATATGGTGATATAATTCAAAACAGCAACATATTAAAGTGTCAGTGGAAGCCAAAGCCGGCTGGGAACCCAGTTGGCTTTTTGTTACTTTTCAGTTCCTCTACATAATAAATGAACTTGCGGAATCTGGTGAAAATGATATACCGGGTGGAATGAATGGTAACGGAAGCTAATCTTATGAGCCGTAAGAGGGACGAAAGGACTGACAAAATATAAGGAGGATTTATTATGAAAAACCTGAAAAAAATCATCAGTGTTACTGCGGCAGCAGCAATGGTAATGTCAACAGTTGCACCTGTATCTGTATTTGCAGACGATGCTACATTTAAGATCGGTGGAATCGGACCTGTAACCGGAGCAGCAGCAATCTATGGACAGGCTGTAAAGAATGCAACAGAGCTTGCAATCAATGAAGTAAACGAAGACGGTGGAATCAACGGATATCAGGTAGAGTTCAAATTTGAAGATGATGAAAACGATGCTGAGAAAACCCTGAACGCTTACAACGCATTAAAAGACTGGGGAATGAACGTCCTGGTTGGTACAGTTACTTCCACACCTTGTGTAGCTGTAGCAAATGAAACAGCAGCAGACAATATGTTCCAGCTTACTCCATCCGGATCTGCAACAGAGTGTGTTGCTAATCCGAACGTATTCCGTGTATGCTTCTCTGACCCGAACCAGGGTACTGCAGCAGCTCAGTACATTGGAGAGCATAAACTTGCTACAAAAGTAGCTATTATCTACGATAGCTCTGATGTATATTCATCAGGTATCACACAGAACTTCACAGCAGAAGCAGCTAATCAGGGTATTGAAATCGTATCTTCCGAAGCATTCACTGCTGATAACAATAAAGACTTCTCCGTACAGCTTCAGAAAGCAAAAGACGGTGGTGCTGAATTAGTATTCCTTCCGATTTATTATACAGAAGCTTCCCTGATCCTTGCACAGGCAGACAGCATGGGATTTGAAACTAAATTCTTCGGATGCGACGGTATGGACGGTATCCTTGGTGTAGAAAACTTTGATACATCTCTTGCAGAGGGGCTGATGCTTCTTACACCATTTGCAGCAGATTCTACAGATGAGAAAACCCAGAACTTTGTAAAAGCATACAAAGATGCTTACAAAGACACACCAAACCAGTTCGCAGCAGATGCTTATGATGCAGTATACGCAGTCAAAGCAGCAGCAGAAAAAGAAGATGTAAAAGCAGACATGGATGTTGCAGATATCTGTGCAGCACTTGAAAAAGGCATGACCGAGATCACACTTGAAGGTGTTACAGGTGACGAGATCACATGGACAGAAGACGGTGAGCCGAACAAAGCTCCGAAAGCTGTAGAAATCAAAGATGGTGCTTACGCAGCAATGGAATAATGAAATTGAAATAACTGAAAAGATTTCATAAGAAATAAAATGCGATTGTTCCTGGAGTGGACAATGGTTGCATGCCAACGGGGCTGTCTGAATTATGCAGACAGCCCTGTTGCCTAATACGTTATTACATTAATGCGTTAATGACAGATTTACTTTTGGCAAAATAAACAAGACAGATTTCGCTAAAGGCAAATCTGCCAGTTTTACACACAATAAAATTATTTAAATATAAGAAAGGAAAGACTTCTATGAGTAGTTTTATATCATATCTTATCAGTGGTATCAGCCTCGGAAGTGTATATGCGATCATCGCCCTTGGTTATACCATGGTATACGGAATCGCTAAAATGCTGAACTTCGCTCATGGAGATGTTATCATGGTCGGCTCTTATGTAGTTTATGTCGCAGTCAGCGGCATGGGATTAAATCCGATTTTAGCCATCCTGCTGTCCATTATCATCTGTACACTCATGGGCGTTGTGATCGAAGGCGTTGCGTATCGACCACTGCGTAATGCAGCTTCACCTCTGGCTGTTCTGATCACAGCAATTGGTGTCAGCTACCTGCTTCAGAACGTGGCCCTTCTGATCTGGGGAGCAGATACCAAATCATTCAGTAACGTGATCAGTCTTCCATCCCTGAAACTTGCAGGTGGTTCTATCGTGATCACTGGTGTAACCATCGTAACCATTATCGGTGGTATCCTGATCATGGCAGGTCTGATGCTCTTTATCAGCAAGACAAAAACAGGACAGGCAATGCTTGCCGTATCTGAGGATAAAGGCGCTGCCCAGTTAATGGGTATTAACGTAAACAAAACAATCTCCATTACTTTTGCAATCGGTTCCGGACTTGCAGCAATCGCAGGTGTGCTTCTCTGCTCTGCATACCCGTCTTTGACACCATATACAGGTGCTATGCCTGGTATCAAAGCATTCGTTGCAGCTGTATTTGGCGGTATCGGATCTATCCCGGGAGCCTTTATCGGAGGTGTTGTTCTGGGTATCCTGGAGATTTTTGGTAAAGCTTATATCTCTTCACAGATGGCTGATGCCATTGTATTCGGTGTTCTGATCGTAGTTCTGGTTGTGAAACCTACCGGTATTCTTGGTAAGAACATTCAGGAGAAAGTGTGAGGTGGCAGACATGGAAAAGAAGAAATTAAACAAAACAACAAAAAGCAATCTCATTACATACGGAATGGTTCTTGCAGCATATCTGATCGTACAGGGAATGATCGCAGGGAATCTGCTTTCCAACCTGATGCAGGGTCTTCTGGTGCCTCTTTGTGTATATATTATCCTGGCTCTTTCCCTGAACCTGACGGTTGGTATTCTGGGTGAGTTAAGTCTTGGACATGCCGGATTTATGTGTATCGGTGCTTTCACCAGTGCAGCATTTACAAAGGCAACTATGGATACATTTACGAATGCAGGACTTCGTTTCTTCGTTGCTCTGATCATTGGAGCTGTATGTGCAGGTATCTTTGGATTCCTGATCGGTATTCCTGTACTTCGTCTGAAAGGTGACTACCTTGCTATCGTAACACTGGCATTTGGTGAGATCATTAAGAATATCATCAATGTGCTTTATGTAGGAATTGACAGCAACGGAATCCATTTTTCCATGAAAGACCAGATGTCTCTTGGAATGGAGCCTGGTGGAAAAATGATCATCAGTGGTGCCATGGGTATCACAGGTACACCGAGACAGTCAACCTTTACTATAGGTGTGATTCTTATCCTGGTTACTTTATTCGTAGTTCTGAACCTGATCAATTCCAGAGACGGACGTGCGATCATGGCAATCCGTGATAACCGTATTGCAGCGGAATCAATTGGTATTGATATCACAAAGTATAAACTGAAAGCATTTGCAATCTCAGCAGCATTAGCCGGTATCGGCGGTGTGCTTTATGCTCATAATCTTGCAACTTTAACAGCACTTCCGAAGAACTTCGGTTATAACATGTCTATCATGTTCCTGGTATTCGTAGTTCTCGGTGGAATTGGAAATATGCGTGGTTCTATTATTGCAGCAGTGATTCTGAACCTTCTTCCTGAGCTTCTGCGTGGACTCAGTGATTACCGTATGCTGTTCTATGCAATCGTGCTGATCGTAATGATGCTGATCAACTGGGCACCTAAGGCAATCGAGATGAGAGAGCGTCTTTTCAGTAAATTTAAGAAAAAGGAGGCATAAGCTATGGCATTGCTGGAAGTAAATCATTTAAATATTTCATTCGGCGGTCTTCATGCAGTGGATGATTTCCATGTCTCCATCGAGAAAGGACAGCTTTATGGTCTGATCGGTCCGAATGGTGCCGGTAAGACTACAATCTTTAACCTTCTTACAGGTGTGTATAAGCCGGACGAGGGAATCATCAATCTGGACGGACAGGATATCACCGGAAAGAGTACCATTGATATCAACAAGGCGGGAATCGCCAGAACATTCCAGAATATCCGTCTGTTCCATCAGATGAGTGTGCTGGACAATGTAAAGGCAGGACTTCACAATCATGATAAATACAGCCTTTTTACAAGTATTGTACATACTCCGAAATACTTTAAGGTTGAGAAAACCATGAATGAGGAAGCAATGAAGCTTCTTAAAGTGTTTGATCTGGACAAAGAGGCAGATATCCTTGCATCCAACCTTCCTTATGGTAAACAGAGAAAGCTGGAGATTGCCAGAGCACTGGCAACAAAGCCGAAGCTTCTTCTTCTGGATGAGCCGGCTGCAGGTATGAACCCCAATGAAACTGAGGAACTGATGGATACCATCCGTTTTGTTCGTGATAACTTTGATATGACCATTCTTCTGATCGAGCATGATATGAAGCTGGTTTCAGGTATCTGTGAGGAGCTGACTGTACTGAACTTCGGTCATGTTCTGAGACAGGGCAAGACTTCAGATGTGCTCCATGATCCGGAAGTTATCAAGGCATATCTTGGAGAATAGGAGGAGAGACAGATGGCATTACTGGAAGTACAGGACATACAGGTTTATTATGGAATGATTCAGGCATTGAAGGGTGTTTCTTTCTCTGTAAATGAAGGTGAAGTTATTGCTCTGATCGGTGCAAACGGTGCAGGTAAAACAACTACCCTGCATACAGTGACAGGGCTTCTCCGGGCAAAATCAGGACATATTATTTATGACGGACAGGATATCACAAAGGTTCCGCCTCACAAGATCGTAACAATGGGTATGGCACATGTTCCGGAAGGAAGACGTGTGTTTGCAAATATGACTGTTCTTCAGAATCTGAAGATGGGTGCTTTTACAAGATCTGATAAAAATGAGATTGATGCGACCATTGAGAAAGTATATAAACGTTTTCCGCGTCTGAAGGAACGTCAGAATCAGACTGCAGGTACCTTAAGTGGTGGTGAGCAGCAGATGCTCGCCATGGGACGTGCGCTGATGAGCCAGCCGAAGATCATTCTGATGGACGAGCCGTCCATGGGCCTTTCACCGATCTTTGTAAATGAGATCTTTGATATCATTAAAGAGGTAAGTGAGAGTGGAACAACGGTTCTTCTGGTTGAGCAGAATGCGAAGAAGGCTCTTTCTATTGCTGACAGAGCTTATGTCCTTGAGACCGGAAGGATTACACTGGAAGGTAAGGCAAGTGATCTTCTTCATGATGAATCTGTTCAGAAGGCTTATCTTGGAGAATAAACAGGAGGGGTTTTATGGAGAATTTTGTAATTACCATTGCGAGACAGTATGGAAGCGGCGGACGTACCGTCGGTAAGATGCTGGCAGAGAAACTGGGAGTTTCTTTCTATGACAAGCAGATCATTCAGATGGCTTCTGATGAGAGCGGGATTGATGTGAAGCTTTTTGGACAGGTGGAAGAAGGCTCCAGTGTGAAGGCATCTCTGTTTAATAAGACAGGGTTATATAAAGGAGATCTGATCGCACCGGATCAGAAGGGGTTTGTTTCTGATGAGAATATTTTTAATTATCAGGCGAAGATTGCAACGGATCTGGCAGAGAAGGAATCCTGTGTGATCGTTGGGCGTTGTGTGAATTATGTGTTTAAGGACAGACCGAATACTTTGAGAGTGTTTGTTCATGCACCCTGGGAGTTTCGTGTGGAGAAGTCCAGAGAGAAGATCAGCGGCAGTGATGAGGAGATTGAGAAGTTTCTTCGTAGGGATGATAAGAGAAAGCAGGATTATTATCGTAAATTTGCCGGTGGGGACTGGAGTGATGCGACGAATTATGATCTGTGTCTGAATGCAGGAAAGCTTGGATTTGAGAAGTGTGTGGATGCAATTTTGGCGCAGATGAACGTTATGGGAATTAAATGATGAAAAGGGCAGTCTCTCTTTGGAGGCTGCCCTTTTTGGGATTAAGACTGGGATTTGATTTTGTTTTGGTATTCTTTTAAGGTTTTCTCGTAGCCCATTTCTGAGAGTTCGTAGAAGTGTTCTCCCTGGATTTCGGTGGGGAGGTATTGTTGGTGTACGTAGTGGTTTGGGTAGTCGTGGGCGTATTTGTAGCCGATGCCGTGGCCCAGTTTTTCGTGGCCGCCGTAGTGGGCGTCCTGGAGGTGTGGCGGGACTGTGGTTTTTGTGCGTTTGACGGAGTCCATGGCAGCGAAGATGGCGTTGACTGCAGAGTTGCTTTTGGGGGCGCAGGCCATGTAGGTGACTGCCTGAGAGAGGATGATCTGGGACTCGGGCATTCCTACGCGTTCTACTGCCTGGGCTGCGGCGACTGCTACGCAGAGGGCCTGTGGATCGGCGTTTCCGATGTCTTCGGAGGCGAGGATCATGATTCTTCGGGCTATGAATTTGACGTCTTCTCCGGCGTAGAGCATTTTTGCAAGGTAGTAGACTGCTGCGTCAGGGTCTGAGCCACGCATGCTTTTGATGAAGGCGGAGATGATGTCGTAGTGGTTGTCTCCGTTTTTGTCGTAGCGGACGACGCGTTTCTGGATGCACTGAGATGCCACATCCAAGGTGATGTGGATGAGACCGTCTTCGCTACGGGGGGTAGTGAGGATGCCCAGTTCGATGGCATTGAGGGCATTTCTGGCGTCGCCGCCTGCCATGTCTGCAAGGAAGTCGAGGGCGTCTTCATCTATCCGGGCTTTATAGTTTCCCATTCCTTTTGTTTTGTCGTTGACTGCGCGAAGGATGAGTTCTTTGACTTCGGAGATCTCCAGGGATTTCAGTTCGAAGATGATGGAACGGGAGATTAAAGCAGCGTTGACTTCGAAGTATGGATTCTCTGTTGTGGCACCGATGAGGATGATGGTTCCGTCTTCTACGAATGGGAGGAGATAGTCCTGCTGGCCTTTGTTGAAGCGGTGGATCTCGTCTATGAAGAGGATTGTTTTTTTGCCGTACATACCCAGGTTTTGCTGGGCTTCTTTTACAACTGCTTCCATATCTTTTTTGCCTGCTACAGTGGCGTTGATCTGGGTGAATTCTGCACTGGTAGTGTTGGCGATTACTTTTGCCAGGGTGGTCTTGCCGGTTCCGGGAGGGCCGTAGAAGATGACGGAGGTCAGTTTGTCAGCTTTGATAGCTCTGTATAATAAGGTATTTTTTCCGATGATGTGTTGCTGTCCTACAACTTCATCCAGAGTTGTGGGGCGTAGTCTGGATGCCAGAGGGGATTCCTGGTCCAGGGTTTTTGATTTGGCGTATTCAAATAAATCCATAGTTTTTTCTCCATAGAATATGATGATAAAACAGTCACATTTCATTTCGTGTTTATAGTAACATAAAGCATTTCTGACAAATTATAGCAAGTCTCTTAATCAATATACATTATTTACGAGGAGTGCTATAGAACGTATATTTGTTTTAGTATAACGTATCCCTGTTTTTTTGTAAAGATTAGGAAATAAAAAGGAAGAGCATTATAAGAGCTCTTCCATTATTTTACCGTATATTTCCTGGTAATGTGTGGACCATTTTTTACAGATCGACTGTGCTGCCTCAAGGTTAGGAGCTGCGATGTTCAGGTCGATGAGGGAGTTGCCCTTTTCGATGAGCTGGCATCTTACAGAATAGGTTCCCTGTTTGGTGATGTAATAATCGGCAGGAGTGACGATTCGCTCCTGGGCTTTGAAGCCGGTAGATTTCAGGTATTCTCTGACTTCCTGTTTGATCTCAGGAGAGAGATCTTTCTGGAAAAAGGAGAGAGTCTTTATGCCATCTTCGGTAATCCGGTAATGGGAGACATTGGAACGGGTGTCCATGGTGATCAGTTCTGCCTCTACCAGTTCTGAGATTGCCTGCTGGAGATGGAAATAGTTTGTATATTCCCGGTCCAGGATAAATTCTGAAATCTGCGAATTTGTCAGGGTATTTTCGGTATTCTGAAGCATGTATAACACGATTAATTTGTAAACTGTGAATGGTGTTGCCATTTTATCCCTCCTTTGCATAGAGTAGCAGAGAATCTTTTAGTGTGAAAACAGTCTTCCCTGGTAGCTTTGTTCTTCTTTCATCCTGTGATGCAGCATATTTAATACTTCACGTTTACGGCTTGCCCACAGTGGTGCGATCAGCAGATCTTTGGGGCCGTCGCCTGTGATGCGGTGTATAACCATATCCGGTCTGAGATGTTCCAGACAGTTTATAAGGAGAGAGATGTATTCATCCCGTTCGTAAGTCTGAAACAGTCCTTTCTCGTAATCTGCTGCCAGATCAGTGCCGCGAAGCACATGAAGTAACTGCAGTTTGATTCCCTGAATATCCATATGGTTGAGGTATTCCATAGTTTCCAGAATATCTGCTGTGTTTTCACCGGGCAATCCGAGGATTGTATGCACGATTACTTCGATATTTTCTTTTCGCAGGCGTTTTACGGCATCATCAAAAACGCAGAGAGGATATCCCCTTCGGATATACCTGGCAGTGGACTCATGGATCGTCTGAAGTCCAAGTTCAATCCAGACAGGTTTCTGTTTATTTAACCGGGACAAAAGTGTCACGATTTCAAGACTGAGGCAGTCTGGTCTGGTGCCGATGGAAAGAGCAACTATCTTTGGATGAGAGATTGCTTCTGTAAAAATTTTCTCCAGATATTCCACAGGTGCGTAGGTATTTGTGTACGCCTGGAAATAGGCAATATATTTATGAATCGGACGTTTCTGTGAAAGGATACTGATCTGGCTTTCTATCTGGTCAGTGATGGAAAGTGCGGCATCTGCAGCGAAATCTCCGCTTCCTCCTGCGCTGCAGAAGATGCAGCCGCGGGTTCCAATCTTACCGTCCCTGTTGGGACAGGACATGCCGCCATTTAGCGTGACCTTATAAACCTTTTCTCCAAACCGCTCTCTCAGCATATAGTCCAGAGAGTGGTAGGGTTTCTCTCCCCATTTGGTCATACTGTGTGATCATTTTCTGCTGATGAAGTTTCAGCAGAGTTTCCGTTCTGAAGGTCTGTATTCTGGGTATCTGCATCAGCCGGAATATAATTATCAAAAATCTTTACCAGAAAATGTGCGTTGATAAATGCCTCCAGTGCAAATCCAAACATGCACAGGAGCATGATGGCCATGGACTGTATGCGGAAACTTTTGATAAAAAACACGCCTGCAGGTAACAGAGTGATGACTGCCATCAGGACTGTATATGGAAGATGACGGATAGCCATCAGGAATGCATTGCGGAAGGTGTTTTTGATGGAGTTGTAGAATTTGGCAAGCACCGGATAAATATACAGAAATACCATCATATAAAGGATAGCAAATGCAAAGAAAACGATATACAATACCTGAGACATTGTTCCGCCGATATTACCTACAATACGCAGATCCATGTAAAGGATAGCTGCAACTGCAAGCATGATAAGATTGATGACAGTTGCCTGTTTGAAGTTCTGCTTAAAGGATTTGAAGAAGCTTCTGATAATATAAGATTCTTCGTTACGTGCCATTTTCAGTGTGACATAGTGGAGTGCAGTCAGTGACGCACCAATAGTCACGATCGGCAGACAACAGATCAGAAAGACCACATTAAGCATAATGAGATCAGCCACGCGTCCCATGACGGTGAAGAATTTGTTGTCCATGTTAAATAGTCTGTCCATTCGTTTAATTACTCCTTTTGTATATAATGATGTACAGCATACTCTGCGGATAATCCTGCTACAGAGAAATCTGTACAAGCTTTGTATAACAGTATAACGAATCAGGCAGGAAAAAGCAAATCTTTTATGTGAGCAGGAGCTGGTCTGCAGTGACAAAAACATAGCCTTTTTCAGTAAAAAGATCAGCGATTTTCAGGGCTGCATCCACAGATGTCTGATAGCCGTCATGCATCAGGATGATAGAACCGTCATGCACCTGTTTCTGGGCGATAGACAGGATAGAATCGATGTTTTTGCTTTTCCAGTCCAGGGTGTCTACATCCCAGAATACGGGAAGCATGGTGACAGAAAGTTCCATATCCTTGATCCATGCGCCGAAAGGCGGTCGCACATAAGAAGGGTAAATTCCGGAAGCTTCATAGATTCTGTTATTTGTTTTTTCAATTTCCAGTCGGGCCTTCTCCGCCGGGATCTTGTCAAGCTGTACATGATCCCAGGTGTGATTTCCGATAAGATGTCCGTCTTTTCGCATTTGCAGGAGTATATCTTCGTTTCCTTCAATGTTCTCGCCTATCAGAAAGAAAGATGCCCTGATGTTTCTTTTTTTTAATCCATCCAGAAGCATGGGGGTATACCGGGCATTAGGACCGTCATCAAAGGTCAGTGCGATTCTGGGAGGTTCTTCGACGGGAAGCCCGGCGGTGGTGTCAGTTGAAAAATCCTCAGAAGCTGTAGCTTTTGCAGATGCCTGTTTTACAAGGGAAAGCATACCGGGACCTGCCAGTGAAGTAAGGAACTGTGTGCGTCTGTAAACAGAAGAAAAAAGCAGAAAAAAAATCATGCATAATATTTCAAAAAATATTAAAGTCCGCTTCATGCAAAGATACTCCTCATAAAAATATCTCTCTGATTCCGGAACACAGAGTATGAATATCTGTGTCAGAACGAAAGAAACAGCAGGTGGCAGATGTAATCATTACAGTATATGAAAAAAAGAAAGCAATTCATACCGATTTATTGTATAATAGATTCTGCAAAATATCGAAGAAAGAATTTACGGAGATTGAGATGAAAAAGAAACGGACAAAACTGCTGATTTTCTTTGCACTGGCAGGAATTTTAGTGCTTTTTTATATGATAGGAGAGTCTTATTGTGAGGGACTGTCCGGGGGGAGTAGTCTGAAAGAGAAGAATGAAGTTATGTGTAGATATAAATACGATATGATCGTAGACAGTCCGAATTCTTCTTTCTGGCAAGCGGTTTATGATTGTGCACAGGAATGGGCGCAGAAGAATGATGCAATTCTTGAACTGAGAGGCAGTGGAAGAGAGAGCGATTACAGTAAGCTTGATTATATGAATATGAGTATTGCTTCAAATTCAGACGGGATCATCCTGCAATATAGTGGGGAGCAGGGACTGGAAGCGAAGATAAATGAGGCTGTTCAGAAAGGAATTCCGGTTGTTACTGTAATGGGAGATGCAGTTCACAGCAAGCGTCAGAGTTTCGTGGGTGTCAGTGATTATCAGCTTGGAAGTGTCTATGGCGAAAAGGTAGCGGAATATGTGACTGAGGATACGGAAAGTATTCTTATTCTGTTGAAGAAAAATATTGATGATATGAACCAGAGCCAGATATATACACAGATTAGCAACGCAGTCCAGGCAAAGGCGGGTCCTTCGCAAAATATCCAGATAACAGGAAAAAATCTTCGCTTAACAGGGACTTTTGAGACAGAAGAAGCGGTAACAGATATTTTTCAGCAGAGAGATAAAGTACCGGATATTCTTGTGTGTATGGATGAGGAAACTACAGAATGCGCACGTCAGGCAGTACTGGACTTTAATCTTGCAGGAAAGGTTACGATCATAGGATATTACAGCTCTGAAGATATTCTTACAGCAGTAGAAAAGGGAGTGATTTCTGTTACCTGTGATGTGGATACAGAGCAGCTTGGCAGATACAGTATAGAGGCTCTGACAGCATATCAGAAAGATGGAAGGACCAATTCTTATTATAATGTGGATATTAATTTTCTGGACAAGGATGTAGTACGGGAAATGAGAAGGAAGGGGGTGTCTGGATGAAGCAGCTGCGCTGGAAAGATTTTTCACTGGTCAGTAAAATCGTTATAGAGGTGGGTATGATCGCAGTCCTTCTTTTTGCCATGAATATGCTTTTTTATGTGCGGATCAATAATTCCATGCAAAAGATGGATAATGTTTATGCCAGTAATGCAGAGCTTACCGAACTTTCACAGGTATTTGAGAAAGTACAGGATAATATGTATAAGTATCTTAAGGTTAAGAGTTCTCAGACACTTCTTGATTATTATCAGAATGAGGCAAAATACAGAAATGAACTTGAGAAGCTTAATGAAGATAATATCAATGATTCCGTAAAGCTTCTGGAACGGAATATCCGGAAAATGTCGGAAACATATCTGGACTGTACTGCGGAAACGGTAGCTGCCAAACGAGGAAGGAACGTTGAGCAGTATAAGCGTAAATATGATGATGCAACAAAGCTTTACAGATATATCCAGTCATCTATTGACGAACTGAATAACCTGATGTTTCAGGAGAACTCCAGTACTTATGCAGTACTTCGTGCAGTGATGAGATATCTGGAGATAAGCAATTCAGTTATTATGATCATAATTGTAGCCGGTGGAATGCTTCTGCTCATCCAGGCCACCAGAAATATGTTTGTTCCCCTTTCCAATATGGCAGAGACAGCACAACTGGTAGGTCAGGGAAATTTCCATGTAAAGATGCACGATACAGATGCACAGGATGAACTGGGAACAGTAACCAGAGCGTTTAATACAATGGTAGAGAATCTTGATCTGTATATGGCAAGGACGAAAGCAAGTATGGAGAAAGAGCAGCAGATGATGGAGAGGGAGCTTCTTATGGAAAATCATCTGAAAGAAGCACAGCTGAAATATCTTCAGTCACAGATCAATCCGCATTTTCTGTTTAATTCCCTGAATGCAGGAGCACAGCTTGCAATGATGGAGGATGCAGAGCGGACCGGGATTTTTGTAGAGAAAATGGCGGATTTTTTTCGCTATAATGTAAAAAAAGGACAGGAAGACGCCACATTGGGAGAAGAATTGGAGGCTGTTGATAACTATATTTATATTCTGAATGTCCGGTTCGCCGGAGATATCCATTTCAGCAAGGAGGTGGATGAATCACTGGAGAATGTGCGTATGCCAAGTATGATCTTGCAGCCGGTTGTGGAAAATGCAGTCAATCATGGAATACGTGACATTGAATGGGAAGGAAAAATACATCTCACAGTTACAGGAGATGCAGATTATATACGTATCAGCGTGAAAGATAATGGAAAGGGAATGACGCAGGAACAGATAGAGGGTGTTCTGTCAGGAAACAGAGAGCACAGAAATGAAGAGGGTGATTCTACAGGAATCGGTATGAATAATGTGATCAGCCGTCTGGAGCTTTATTATGAGGAATCAGGGCTTATGGAAATTAACAGTGAAGGTGAAGGAAAAGGTACGGAAACGGTGATCTATATACCTGTGCGGGAAAACTAAGAGAAGTGTTATGGGAGTGAGAGAAGATGTATAGAATTTTGCTGGCAGATGATGAAGGTATCATGCTGGAATCATTAAAGAAAATTATTGAAACTGAATATGGAAATGAATGTGAGATCCATTGTGCAAAGTCAGGCAGAGTTGTGGTGGAGATGGCACAGGCATATCCGCCGGATATCTGTTTTATGGATATTCAGATGCCGGGAATAAGCGGGATACAGGCAATCAGGGAAATTCAGAAATTTAACAGTTCAGCAGTTTTTGTGATCATAACTGCATATGATAAGTTTAATTATGCAAAAGAAGCAGTGAACCTGGGAGTTCAGGAATTTCTCACAAAACCTGTAAATAAGAAAGTAATTCTGGAAACCTGCGCGAAGATGATGACAAAGGTAGATCAAATACGGCAGAAGAGAAGCGATGATCTCCTGATCAGAGAGAAACTGGAGACAGTGGTACCTATGATTGAGAGTGGATATATCAATAATATTCTTCTGCAGGATGATTTTGTTACTTATCAGGATAATTATACACAGCTTCTTGATATCCATCAGAAATACGGTTATATGATGGTCATAGAATTTGGAGATTCTATGGAAAATGGGGTGCTCAGTAATGCAGTAGGTGCAAGTGTAAAGGCAAACAAATTTTATTCTACTTTTCGTGAAATCGCACAGGGATTCTTTGAATGCCTTGTAGGTCCTATTATGGGAAACAGGATCGTACTGCTTGTTCCTTATGAAAATGCGAAAGAAGATTACGAAGACAGAGTTGCAATTGTCACAAGAGCCAGAAATATGGTACATAAATTTGAAAACCGGATCGACAGTATGTTCCGCTGTGGAATCGGAAGAGTCAAAGAACTTGGAAGCGTAAAGGAATCTTTTAAGGAAGCGGTGGTCGCACTGAGAGAGAGCATCAGTCATGTAGTGCATATCGAGGATGTACCGGCGGCACAGAAATATGACGCGGAATATCCAAGAGACCTGGAAATCAGATATCAGAAGAGGATCCTTGAGAAGGATGCTGCGGGAGCGATGAACTGCGCAGAGGGATTTTTTGAATGGATGCACAGTCAGCAGGCCGTCACAAGAGAAGACATTGAGATTAAAATCCTGGAGATGGTGATGAATGCGGAACGCAGGGCATTCTTTGCAGGAACTTTGAAATATAATGTTAACAGCAGGAGAAGCTATATCCGGGAGCTTCAGTCCTGTACGGATATAGAAAATCTGAAGAAGTGGTTTCTGGATAAGACGAGAGAAATCTGTACGAAACTGGAGAATTCCAAGGAAAAAGAAGCTAGCAGTATTATTGACAGAGCAAAGGAATATATCAATGAAAATTTCCGCAGGGATATTTCTCTGGATGATGTTTCAAGAGAGGTAGATATCAGTCCGTATTATTTCAGTAAACTTTTTAAACAGGAAACAGGTAAGAACTTTATTGAATATCTTACAGAAATACGTCTGAAAAATGCCAGAGAACTTCTGCAGGATTCCAGACTTTCCATTAAGGAAATATGTGCACAGTCAGGATACAGTGATCCCAATTACTTCAGCAGGATTTTCAAGAAGTATGAAGGAGTTACGCCTAGTGAGTTCAGAGAGAGGTTAGGCTGATGAAATTATATAAGACAAAAAAGAATTGCGGAAAGCTGCTGCTTGGAATACTGGCATTTTGTACAGGGATGATACTGCTGACAGGATGTGGTTCCTCTTCAGAACAAAAACAGAATAAGAATGAAGAAACAGCAGAAGAGAATAAGGAAGAGGATAAGGTTCAGATCGGACTTACAGTGGATTCTTTTGTTATAGAAAGATGGATCCGTGACAGAGATGTATTTGTGGCGACTGCCAGAGAACTGGGAGCAGAGGTAAATGTGCAGGATGCAGGTGCAGATGTCAAAGAGCAGATCAGTCAGATTGAATACTTTATAAATAAGCAGGTGGATGTGATCGTTGTGATCGCAAGAGACTGTGGAGCACTTTCAGATGCCATACAGAAGGCACAGAGTGCGGGAATTTCAGTTATTTCCTATGACAGAATGGTCAATAATGCCAATACAGATTTGTACATTTCCTTTGATAACCGTAAGGTGGGTGAGATCATGGCACAGGCACTTGTCAATGCACTTCCTCAAGGAGGAGATGTCTTTATGATACAGGGATCCTCTTCAGATAATAATGTCCAGATGGTGAAACAGGGGTTTGATGATATGCTTGCAGACACAGATCTGCATGTGGTTTATGAAGCTAACTGTGATGGCTGGACAGCAGAACTGGCTGCCGGATATGTGGAGGAAGCCCTGGAAAAATATCCTCATGTTAAGGGAATTATGTGCGGAAATGATGACATTGCCAGTCAGGTCGTACAGGTACTGGCAGAGAATCAGCTTGCCGGAAATGTGGTTGTTGTAGGTCAGGATGGAGATCTTGCAGCCTGTCAGAGAATAGTAGAAGGAACACAGTATATGACTGCTTTTAAACCAATTGAAAATCTGGCAAGAAAAGCAGCGAAATATGCAGTGGAAATGGGTAGTGGAAAGGGAGTTGCAGAACTGGAAGATGTGACAGAAACAGTAAATGACGGAACTTATGAGATTCCTTCCTGCATCCTTGAACCAACTGCAGTGACAAAAGAGAATATAGATAAGGTGATCATTGAAGGAGGTTTCCACCGCAGAGATGAAGTTTATCTGAATGCGGATTACAGTTAAATAAAATATTCAGAGATTATCCGACTGCTTTTGCAGATGTAAGAGTAAATCAGTATATAGCATTATCTTGCAACAAAAATGTCCTGTCCTGTGCAGGGCATTTTTTGTTTTTCTTAAAATGTCTTGTTTCTTGCCAACCATGTCCAGATTGCCCTGTGCTATAGTAACATCATCAAGAAAACGTGAGAAACGTAAAAAGAAATGGAGGATTTTTACAATGAGAAAGAAAGTCGTATCTGCAATTCTTTGTGCATCAATGGTAGCTGGAATGGTAGTTATCCCGGGAGTAGCTGTTAAAGCGGATGACAAGAAACTGATCGGTGTTACAATGCCTACAAAAGATCTTCAGAGATGGAATCAGGATGGCGAGAACATGAAGAAAGAGCTGGAAGCAGCCGGCTATGAAGTAGACCTTCAGTATGCATCCAACGATGTAAGCACACAGGTTTCACAGCTTGAGAATCAGGTTGCAAACGGATGTGATCTTCTGGTTGTGGCATCTATCGACGGAAGCAGTCTTGGTGAGCCGCTGAAACAGGCTAAAGAAGCAGGAATCCCGGTTATTTCCTATGACCGTCTGCTTATGAACTCAGATGCAGTTACTTATTATGCAACATTTGATAATTACAAGGTAGGTCAGAAACAGGGCGAATATTTAGTAGATGCACTTGATCTCGACAATCAGGACGGACCGTTTAATATTGAGCTGTTCACAGGTGATCCTGGTGACAATAACTGTAACTTCTTCTTCGGCGGAGCAATGGATGTACTTCAGAAATATATTGACGAAGGTAAGCTGGTAGTTAAATCCGGACAGACAGAATTTGAGCAGGTTGCAACTGCTAACTGGGACAGTGCAAAGGCTCAGGACAGAATGGATACAATTATCGCAGGTAACTACTCAGACGGCTCCAACCTTGACGCAGTTCTCTGCTCCAATGACTCTACAGCACTTGGCGTAGAAAATGCTCTTGCAGCTTCCTACACAGGAGAATATCCAATCATCACAGGTCAGGACTGTGATACACCAAATGTTAAGAACCTTGTAGCAGGAAAACAGGCTATGTCCGTATTCAAGGATACACGTGCTCTTGCAACAGCAGTTGTTGGAATGGTTGATTCCATCATGAAAGGTGAAGAACCGGAAGTTAATGATACAGAATCCTATGATAATGGCACAGGTGTTATCCCGACATACCTTTGTGATCCGGTTGTTGTCACGGTTGACAATTACAAAGAAATCCTGATCGATTCCGGATACTATACAGAAGATCAGATTAAGTAATAAAAATTGATCATACAGGCGGGAATACCACCCGCCTGTGTTAATCTATAGCAATCCCAGAAAATAATGTAATTCAGTATTTCCTGGGATTGCTATAGGGCTGCCCGTCGCAGGCATGATTTATAAAAGGGAGGGAAACAAAATTGGCTAAGATACTTCTGGAAATGAAAAATATTACCAAAACTTTCCCAGGTGTAAAAGCACTGGATAACGTTAATCTTCAGGTGGAAGAGGGCGAGATCCACGCTCTGGTCGGTGAAAATGGAGCCGGTAAATCTACCCTGATGAATGTATTAAGTGGTATTTATCCGTATGGAACATACGATGGTAATATTATTTATAACGGTGAAATCTGTAAATTCAATAGCAATTAAAACAATTCCGAGGGTTGAAGAAATCGAGTTGATGAAGATTGAACTAGATGAAGAAGTGCTGAAAGAAAAAGAACGGCATGAAAAATTACTAGAAATTTCTGGAGTAATGATTACTGATGTTGATGTGCGTGAATACCCATTAGGGGAAGCCGCCGCACATTTGATCGGGTATGTTCAAAGTGTTACTGCAGAGGATTTGGAGGAACATTCGGGGGAAGGTTATACAGCTAATAGCGTAATCGGCAGAATTGGAATGGAGGGATTGTTTGAGAGTGAATTAAAAGGACAGAACGGTTGCAGGATCTATATTGTGGATTCGGAGGGGAAAGAAAAAGAGAAACTTGCCAGTATACCAGTACAGCCGGGGAAAGATATACAGCTTACAATAGATGCTGATTTGCAGATTTCTTTGTATGAGCAGTTTAAGGAAGATAAAAGTTGTTCGGTAGCCATGAATCCTTATACGGGAGAGGTATTGGCGCTAGTTAGCACACCATCTTATGACAATAATGATTTCATTATGGGGTTATCTGATGAACAATGGACTTCTCTTAATGAGGATGAGAATAAGCCTATGTATAACCGTTTTCGGCAAGTATGGTGTCCGGGATCTACTTTCAAACCGATTACTGCTGCGATTGGCTTAGAATCAGGAGCAATTGATCCAAAAGAAGATTATGGGAATGTAGGTTTAAGTTGGCAGAAGGACGCATCATGGGGATCGTATTATGTAACAACACTTCATGCATATGAACCAGTCATTTTAGAGAATGCTTTGATCTATTCAGATAATATTTATTTTGCGAAAGCTGCTTTAAAAATTGGAGCAGAAGAGATGGAGAGGTCATTGGATAGGTTTGGGTTTAATGAAGATTTGCCATTTGAAATAAAGATGTCACAGTCACAGTATTCCAATACGGATAGTATAGAAACAGAAATACAGTTGGCGGACAGTGGTTATGGACAAGGGCAGATATTGATAAATCCATTACATATGGCATGTATCTATTTGGCTTTTTGCAATGAAGGGAATATTGTAAAGCCGTATCTGACCTATCGGCAAGATACAACAACGCAATATTGGATAAAAGAAGCGTTCTCTCAGGGGACTGCGTCTCAGGTGCTGGAAGGTTTAAAAAAGGTTATCAATGATCCAAACGGGACTGGATATGCAGCACACCGTGACGATATTTTGCTGGCAGGAAAAACGGGAACGGCAGAAATCAAGACAACGAAGGAGGACACATCTGGTACGGAATTAGGTTGGTTTGCAATTTTTACACCAGAAAAATCAACAGAAAATCCAATTTTGATAATCAGTATGACAGAAGATGTAAAAGGGAGAGGAGGAAGCGGATATGTTGTGGAAAAAGACAAGATGGTTTTGGAAGAGTGGTTTCGCAATAATTAGTTTCATTCTTGCTTTTGGAGTTTCGGGCTGTACTGTTGTACCAGAGGAAGAAACTGAAATACAAGAAGATGAGAATGTTGCTTTAGATATAGAAGATGATGCGGATGAAATGAAAGATATTTGTCTGGATCTTTATGAAAAGGCTTCTGAAGAAAATAAATTGGCCGATTTGGAAACAATCCGCAGTATCGTAAATCGCTTTGGAGAGTATGGCTATTCAGCTATCGACAGTAAAAATCAGGTGGATATGACAATGGCGGAACAGATAGTTCTATTCTGTGATGCAGTAGAACAAAAGAAAGTAGCTGAAACGATAGTTTTTCAAATTGACTATTTTGGAGGGTTTATAAAATATGATTTAAAGACGGAAGATGGGAATGTAGAGGTAACGAAGAGTTATTATGTGTATGAAGACAAAGAGATACAAAGAAAGTCTGTTTCAAGCTATCTAGCAAAAAAATGGGATTATACAGAGGAAGGTTATATGATGTTTTCCGGATCTTATTATTCTGAAACACTGTATGCGCTTACTTTGAGTGCAGAAGAGGACTATGTTGCATTACGAGTGGAACCACTGGCTGAAAAATATAGGGAGTTAAATCGAAAATATTTACTGCCCATTGGCTATGCGTGCAATAACATGTTTATTACTGACTGGAACGAGAGCGACTTCGGTGATTTAAATTTTTATGATCTTTTCGATATTTTTTATTCAGAAGTATATAAATCTCCTTTCTCATATATGCCAGATGATAATTTAGGTGTGAGAGCTGTTTACCATATTCCAAATGAAGATTTTGAACATGTGATCCAGACGTATTTTAATATTGATAGTAAAACATTACAGTCTAAAACAGTTTATTGTCAGGAGGATTCGACTTATGAGTATAAACCGAGAGGATTTGAAGAAGTAGAATACCCAGAATATCCATACCCAGAAGTAATCGGTTATACAGAGAATAACGATAGCACTATTACTCTTATGGCTCAGGTGGTATTTCCGTATAAAGGAGATTCCAATGTGTATGCCCATGAAGTAACAGTACGTCCTTTGGATAATGGCGGAGTACAGTATGTATCAAATAAGATCATACCTTCTGAGGACAATGGAGAGGTATCTTGGCACACACCACGTTTGACAGAAGATGAATGGGAAGAATTGTATGGAGGACAATGATGGAAGATCTGAAATGGTTGTTTAAGAAATATGGTCTCCTGCTTTTGATATTGCTGATTGCGGTAATCTTGAGTGTGCTTTGTTGGAGCAAATTTCACGGGAAGTCTGAAAAGAAGGCAGAAGAAGTATGGGAGCCTCCGGTAGTAATCTCAGAGAAGGAGACTGAGACTATACCAGAAGAAACGGTTACAGAAACATCTGAGGAGTCCGCTTTTTGGTTTATTCCTCAAAGTGCTGATTGTCTCCTCTCGGAAACGGAAAAACAACAAATACAGGATCAAGTATTATTGGCAGCAGAATCAGTTGGGGAAATTTATAAGAATGTTATTGTTTCTGATGCACCAAACTATTCTTCAGGTGTTGCAGAGTTTACCGCTGAACAGAGAAAAGCAGTTGTGGAGCAATTGGGAAGTGCCGGTCTAGTGAGCGTGGAGAAAGATACTGATATGCAGAACCCTGACGAAATAGAGAGATTTTGGGCTGAATATCAAAAAGGGCAGAACTCAATGGTTACAGTGTATGAGATACATCAGGATGGAGTAATTGGCTCGATTACTTTTATTCATCGGAATCACAAGTTGCAAACATATTATGTAGGGGTTCGATGGAAGGAAGGTGGAGTACCGGAAATTCAGGGAATCTCGGTTAGTGATGTGGCAGAAATCAAACTGACTGAAAAAGGATTTTTTATCTATGCATATGAGTATATTATTCCACACGCAAGTCTACGGCAGTATTGGCGAATAAAGCCGCTTTCGGAAAAATGCAAGGAATTGACGGAGAAATACATATCGGGGTTAAGTTATGTGAATTATAATTTGCTTGTCACAAATTGGGATGCTGAAAATGTGGAAGATATCCTGATGCCTTGTATGTATGAGGACATTTATCGGGTTTATACAGGGGAAAATTTGAAAACCGAAGATTGGAAAATTCCTGCAGAAGAATATGAGAGGGTCATGACGACTTATTTTCCAGTGTCTGTAGAACAATTGAGAGAGAACTGTGGGTACGACGAGACTAGCGACAGTTATAAATATGAGATGATATATGCAAGGCCATATCCACCTTTCGGAGAAGTGGTAGACTATACAGAAAATACAGATGGAACAATTACTCTCTTTGTGGATGGTGTATGGCCAGATTACAATTCTGATCAGGCATTTAGAAATGTGATTGTGGTTGAACCATTTGAGGACGGAACTTTTAGATATCTTTCAAATTCCATAGAAAAACTGGAATTGGATATTCCGATTGTAAGACGAGAGGACATAGATGAGTAGTTTTGGCTTAAAAGTATTTGCTTTAATCTTGATGATTATTGACCATGCAGCAGAATTCCTACCGGGTATGCCCGTTTGGATGCGCTGGATTGGACGGTTGGCGGCTCCTATCTTTATCTTTTGTAGTGTTTGGAGCTTTACATATACGAGAGACAGAAAAAAATATTTATTTAGACTCTATATTGCCGGAGTTATCATGTCTCTTATTCAGTGGAAATTGTATATTCCCAATAATTTTTTTCGGTCGCTGTTCAGCTTGATGGTTATATTATATCTGTTTGAGTGCTATCAAAAAAATTCGGATTTTGGAAAGAAACTTATTTTTTATTTATGCTGGCAGATCGGAACGATTGGAATATGCATCATTCTTTTATCGTGCTTATGCTTACCCGAATCGTTTATTGTGTATGTTCTGGCAGCAGTTATGGGAACTATTTTTAATTTGGAAGGCGGCTTGATTTATGTTTTTCTAGGTGTGCTGTTTTGGTTATTCAGAAATCAAAAAATCAAACTAGCAGTGAGCTTTTGTATATTTGATGTGTTCCTATTTGGACTGACCACAACTTCCATAATTTCGCTGTCACTTGGATGGTTGCGCTTTCATTTTCCAATATTGACTGCCCCTCTAGAGGGTTTACGGTATCTGTTAGATACGGTTATCGGGCTTCCGCCTGCTGAATTGGGCGGATCTATTTGGCTGCAGAATTATGAATGGATGATGATTGGGAGTTTGCCATTTTTGCTTATGTATAACAAAAATAAGGGGAAATCAAAAAAATGGTTTTTTTATATCATATATCCCGTGCATATTGTTGCTTTATGGTATATCGGAAATTATTTCTTATAGAGTGGAGGAAGTTCTATGAAAAAAATATCTTTATTTTTGCTGATATTTTGTATGATGTTTTTAGGCGCGTGCCAAAATGGGGATTCTTCAAGTAAATCGAGTACAGAGACCGAGGTTAATTCTTCAGATACAGTTGTTGAGATAAATGAAAAGGATGTGTATGAAAAAGGATACGATCTGCCTGTGGATGAAAAAGCGGGGGAACTGGCAAAAGAAGAATGTAAAGAAATTATGGAAATGATTGAAGATATTTATATAAATGCGGATAAAGGAATCGCTTCTAATGTAGTGCTTTCAGACGAAACCATGCTTCAAATGAAAGAAATAATTATGGAAACTGGAAATCCTATAACTAGTCCAGAACCTTATGCGGTAATGGAGAATTATAAGAAGCTAGAGGATTTCCTATATGCCTGTATGAACGATGAAAAGGGTTCTGCGGTCGTCTATGAGTTAAATTACAGCGGTAGCGTTAGTAGAAAAGAATATATTTTTGATGGGACAGATATGTATCTTTTAGCTACTGGAGGAATTTGGAATCGGAACAATCAGCCATCAATTTCCTATGTTTCTTATACTAGAATCAAACAGTGGGAATACACAGAAAAGGGATGGTTTTGTTATGAACTTTGTGTTCCAGAGTATCCAGAGGTAACAGAAATGGTAGACGGGAGTTATCTAATTAGAGTGAAGCCGATGACAGAAGAACAGAGAGAAATGTCTGAAAGATGTGTACAGGGGTTAGGGTATCAAGGAAATAATCTTTTATGCTCAAATTGGGATGTAACACATATGGAAGAATTAGATTTCAATGGAATGTATGAATACCTATATACAATGAAATATGGAGAAAGATTCAATGCAGAGGACTATCCAAATGGAATTCCCAGGGATACGTTTGAAGACTTGATTATGGAGTATCTTCCGATAACGGAAGAGCAGATCCGGGAATATGGAGTGTTTGATGAGGAAAGTCAGACTTATCCTTGGGCGAGACTTGGGTGTATGAATTATTCACCAACATTTTTTGGAACCTCTTTGCCGGAAGTTATTGATATTAGGGAAAATGAAGATGGTACAGTGACGTTGACGGTAGAAGCTGTATGTGAAATGGTTATCTGTAATGATGCAGTTATTACTCACGAACTTACAGTACGTTTTTTTGAGGATGGGAGTTTTCAGTACTTGGGAAACAAAATTTTGAATGATGGCATTGAAGATATACCAGACTATCAATACCGGATGCGCAAAGAATAATTGGCTTCAATTTGGAAAAATGATTTGATATATGCAGCGTTTTATGGCAATCTTACAAATGTAAGAAATAACCTGGAAGATTATTATTCTGCTTATCGGAAAAATGAATGGTCATATATAGTTGCACCAGAAAAGAACTAGATCATTGAATTAGTAGAGCATAGCAGGATAAGTTTTTCAGAAAAGGTAATCGATGATAGATACCATATTGTTTATTCATGGGGAGATGGGTCAGATTTATTAGAAGAACAAGATTTTTGGGGACATTAAATTGAGATAGGATAACGGATGTGCAGAAAAGTGGGATTTTGTAGAAGAACGGAGGAAATACAATATGTTAGACAAAAGATCAGAAGATCAGATTCAACACGTTTATGACCGACAGAAGCATGGAAGAACAAAAGGATTTTTAGTCCTTCTGGTTACCTATATTTTAATGATAGGAATTGTCAGCCTTTTTTTAGGGAATCCAATACCGCATAAGGAACCCCTTTTGTTCTTTTCTATATGGGATTATGGTTGGATATATACATATCCGTATTTGGTGGTGCTTTGTGGCGTGGCCGGCTTAGCTTTTTCGTTAATATGGATATACTATATAATTCTGAGAGACCTTATCAAAATTGATGAAATTGTTCTGCAACAGTGTGATGTTGAAATGTATCTGGAAAC
>OGYI01001365.1_pt1 | contig 24283 bp, 18 predicted proteins | sample 1576521 | NCBI WGS metagenome assembly OGYI01 (sample SAMEA3541484, study PRJEB24748) | human gut metagenome | biome: human gut; feature: human-associated habitat; material: faeces | place: China | collected 2012
GCCGATCCGACGGCAAAACCGTGTACATCCTCGACGAGCCGACCACCGGCCTGCACTTCGAAGACGTGAACAAGCTGCTCAAGGTGCTGCAGTCCCTGGTGGACAAGGGCAATACGGTCATCGTCATCGAACATAATCTGGATGTGATCAAGGAGGCCGACTGGCTGATCGATCTCGGTCCGGAGGGCGGCGACGGAGGCGGCACCATCGTCACGCAGGGCACGCCCGAACAGGTTGCCGAATGCGAAGCCTCATGGACCGGCAAGTTCCTGAAACCCATGCTTTAGCCTTCCATTGCAGCTGACCTCGGGTGGGTTGGGGTGTGTGTTGCTGGACACGCTCCGGGCCGCTCAGGCCAAGTCTTTACGGTCCAGCAACACACACCCCAACCCACCCAATCCCTGATGATTGGCTTAATAGCGAGGAGGATTATGACGAACGATATTGAGCGGCATAGTCCGGATGAGTGGCGGAAGACTGCGGCGGCGTTAATGTCGGAAAGCGTAGCTGTGGGTGCCGGGGAAACGACGGCGAAGGTGAATGCGAATGGGGCACCTTTGCTGGGGGATTCTCGCGACCTGTTCCGACCCAAGACCTCGGATATTCCCGCCAAACCCGGTGTGTACAAATGGCGCGACGGGGAAGGGCGCGTCATTTATGTGGGCAAGGCAAAGAACCTGCGCAACAGGCTCACCAATTATTTCCAGCCGCTGTATCTGCTGCATCCGCGCACGCAGACCATGGTGCTGACCGCACGCAGCCTGGAGTGGACGGTCGTCGCCACCGAACTGGAATCACTGACGTTGGAATACACGTGGATCAAGGAATTCGACCCACGGTTCAACGTGCAGTTCCGCGACGACAAGACCTATCCGTATCTCGCGGTCAGCACGGGGGAGCGAATTCCGCGCGTGTGGGTCACGCGGTCGCGCAAACGGCGGGATACCCGGTATTTTGGCCCCTATGCCAAAGTGTGGGAATTGCGGCACAGTCTTGACCGGTTGCTGCGCACGTTCCCGGTACGCACCTGCACCACCAACGTGTTCCATAAGGCGCAACTGACCGGACGGCCATGCCTGTTCGCTTCCATCGGCAAATGCTCCGCACCCTGCGTGAACCGCATTGAAGCGGACGAACACCGGAGGCTGTGCGAACAGCTGGTCGGCGTGATGACCGGACGACTCGGACGGCCATACATCGCCCAGTTGACCCGCGACATGAAAGAGGCCAGCGCCGAACTCGAATTCGAGAAAGCCGCCCGACTGCGCGACCAGATCCAAATGCTGGAAACCGTGGTGCAACAGAACGCCGTCGTCTTCGACCAGGATGTGGACGCGGACGTGTTCGGCTTCGCCAGCGACGAGCTCGAAGCCTCCGTGCACGCTTTTTATGTGCGCGCCGGCTCGATTCGCGGCGAACGCAACTGGAGCGTCGAACGAGTTGAGGACATCGATGACGCCGACTTGATGGCCGACCTTCTGGTGCAGGTGTATTCGGACGCCGCCGGGGACAATCACCCCCAGTCGGCCGCGACCATCTCCACTAATCGCGAGGCCATCGGCTCCACGCAAACCATCACGGCCACGGACGCTGTGGCACGCGCCCAGGCCACCCGAGAACGCAACACCCGTCAGGAGACCACCGGGCGCGCGGACCTGCTGGCACCCATCGCACCGGTACCGCGCGAAATCATCGTGCCCGTCGAACCGGCCCGCCGTGAGGAACTCGAAGGCTGGCTGACCAATCTGCGCGGGGGAGCGGTGACCATCCGTGTGGCCTCGCGAGGCGACAAGAAGCAGCTTATGGACCGCGCCAACGAGAACGCCAGCCAAGCACTGCAACGCAGCAAGATGAGCCGCATCTCCGACATGGGCGCACGCACCCAGGCCATGAACGATGTGGCCAAGGCATTGGGACTCGCGGAAGCCCCGCTGCGCATCGAATGCTACGACATTTCGAACACTGTGGGTGGTGCCTTCCAGGTGGCCTCCATGGTGGTGTTCGAAGACGCGATCGCCAAGAAATCCGAATACCGACGCTTCGCCATCCGAGGCAAGGACGGCAAAGGCGCGGTGGATGATCTGTCCGCGCTTTACGAGACGCTCACCCGCCGCTTCAAGCACGGCAACATCGCCGGCGACTCCGGCGAAAGCATCGACGCGGAACAGCGTGTGGCCTCGGCCGCCGGCAAGATGACCACTGCCGTGGCGGCGGAGACAATCGCTGCGAACGGTAACGACAATGGTGAGGGCGGTTCCGACATCAGTGGCAAGGGGCACGCGGTGCCGGTCGGAGTGCAGAACGATGCGCGGGAGTCCCCGCCCGACATCGTCCAGCAGAACACAAACCGGCATCACTTTGCCTACAAGCCGAACCTGGTGGTGGTCGATGGCGGCAAGCCGCAGGTCATGGCCGCCGCCAAGGCGCTTGAGGACTGTGGCGTGAACGACGTGGCCGTCTGCGGACTGGCCAAACGCTTGGAAGAGGTGTGGGTGCCGGACGACGACTATCCGATCATCCTCAAACGCCAGTCCGAAGGCATGTATCTGCTGCAGCGTGTGCGCGACGAATCCCACCGCTTCGCCATCACCTACCACCGCCAGCAGCGGCGCAAAGGCGCCCTGCGCAGCGCGCTCGACGAGATTCCCGGCATCGGCGAAAGCTACCAGAAGCGGCTGCTCAACCACTTCGGCTCGGTCAAAGCCATGCGCGAAGCCAGTGTCGAGGACTTCGAGAAGGTCAAAGGCATCGGCCACGCCAAAGCCGAAGCGCTGTACACCGCGTTGCACGAGCAGTGAGCCGGCCCGGTCCAGCAGCCCAGAGTAAATTTTCGGTTGCGGGGCCTGTGGTTGACATATTCGAAGCAAAGTGTCGGCTAGCATGGGAACAGACATCAAGGAGGGGATATGGCCAATCATCGTTGCGCTGTACTCGGCAAACCCGTCGCACACTCATTGTCACCCGTGCTCCACAACGCGGCCTACCGTTCGCTGAAACTCGACGATTGGCTGTACGACAAGCACGAGGTGGGGGAAGACGACCTCGACGCTTTCCTCAAAGGCCTTGACTCGACGTGGGCTGGCCTGAGCCTGACCATGCCGTTGAAGAAGACCATCCAACCGTACGGTGTTCCGGAAAATTTGTGGGCCAAGGAACTGAAGGTGGCGAATACCGCGGTATTCGACTGGAGCGTGGCTGCCGATGATTCCGCTTGGCCGAACGGCAAGCCGGGCATCAAGCTATACAACACCGATGTCATCGGCATCCAACTCGCCTTCGACCATGCCAATCGCGAACTCGGCGAACACCACACCGCGTCGAGAAGCGGCACCGCGCTGATCATCGGCAATGGCAACACCGCCACTTCGGCGTTGGCCGCATGCTGCATGATGCCCGAAATCGGCCATATCGTCGTCGCCGCCCGTCACCCCGGAAAAAACACCGGGCTTAAACCAGTGGCCGAAAAGTTCGTCAACGTGCATAACCCGTACAACGAAATCGAATTAGGCGACGATCAGGCCCTGCTTGAGGCAGCCCGCAACGCCACCTATGTCATCAACACGATTCCCGGACACGCGGCCGACAACGTCGCGGATGCCCTCGCCAATGCCGGAACCGAGCCATTCTCCGGACTGCTGTTGGACGTGATCTACGATCCACGCCCCACCAAGCTCATGGAAGCCTGGCGCGCTCATGGCGGTCACGCCATCGGCGGCGAAGAAATGCTGCTGTACCAAGCTCTCGTACAGGTATTGCTGATGACCGGTATCTGGGATGACGACCCGCCCAGCGATGCCGACCAGCGTCTGCAGGACACCACCACCGAAGACGACCAGCTGGAGATCGCGATGCGCAAAGCTCTTGAGGAGGCGCTGTAATGAATCAACAGACAACGAACCGCGATACCGGCGAGGCGGCCGCCACGAATGCGCCGGCGAATTCCGCGACATCCACATCGACTCCGGACAACCAGCCGACCCCGCTTGATGCCTTCGAAGTGCTGCTCATCACCGGTATGTCCGGCGCAGGCCGCTCTCATGCCGCTGACTGCGTGGAAGACATGGGATGGTATGTGGTCGACAACCTGCCTCCCAAACTGCTTATCCCGCTTGTCGACATGATGACCACCTCCGGTTCCGGATCGGAGTCAGGCGTCCACAAGCTTGCCGCCGTCATCGACGTGCGCTCCAGCTATTTCGACGAGCTGGCCGCCGTGCTCGGCCATCTGGATGATCTCGGCGTCAAAACCCGTATTCTGTTCCTCGACGCCAGCAACGAAGTGCTCATCAAGCGCTATGAATCCGTGCGCCGCCCGCACCCGCTGCAGCACGGCAACCGACTGATCGACGGCATCCTTGAGGAACGTCACCTGCTGGAAGACCTCAAGGAACGAGCCGACTGGGTCATCGACACCAGCTCCCTGAGCATCCACCAGCTGTCCACCAAACTCTACGAGGCGATGCTCGGCTCCGGCCCCACCACCGTGGCAGTACACATCTTCAGCTTCGGCTTCAAATACGGTATGCCCATCGACGCCGATTTCGTGGCCGACGTGCGTTTTCTGCCCAACCCGTTCTGGGTGCCCAACCTGCGCGAGCTTACCGGGCACGACAAGCCGGTCGCCGACTACGTGCTTTCCAGCAAGGGAGCCAAGGAATTTCTCGACGCTTATGAGAAAGCTATCGAGATTGCGTTGGAAGGATACGCCCAGGAAGACAAGCACTACGTAACCATCGCCGTCGGCTGCACCGGTGGTCAGCACCGGTCGGTGGCGATGAGCGAAGAGCTGGCTCGCCGCTTACGCGCACATGGGCTCAACGTAACCGTTTCCGCGAGAGAACAGCACAAGCGTCACTCATCGTAAGCAGGCGTCGAGCGGTCATCGGGCAAGCGTTCGGTGACCACACTGCGAGAAAGCAGAGCCCATAATACGTATCAAACGGGTTCGCTTGTCCACCAGATTAGGTATCACAGAAAGCCGATGGCTTCCGACCGTGTGACAGCAGATAACGGCACGAAGCGCCTGAAGCATTGAGAAGAACGGGACTGTAGGAGGTAGATCTTGGCTCTTCTGGACGATGTCAAAAGCGAGTTGGCAGCCTTTGAAGGCGATTCGCCAGCCGCGATCAAGGCCCAAGCTGCGGCCATGATCCGTTTTGGCGGCGGTCTTCGACCGGTACAGAATACATACGTTATCCAAGCCGTATTCACCTCGCTTGACGTTGCAGAATGGCTGAAGAACACGTTGAGGAACACGTTCGGGCACGAAGCCGAGGTCAATCACCTCACACGTCAGACCCCGAACGGCCCTGTCGAGACCTACGTGGTGCTCGTCACCCGCAACGTAGTGGCCTTGGCTTTGCAGACCGGACTGGTCGACCGCCGCAAGCAGCAGGTCCGTGGACTGCCGTCTGAAGTGGTCAACGGATCCATCGCCCAAATCAAAGCGGCATGGCGCGGCGCCTTCATGGCCCGTGGCTTCCTGTCCGATCCCGGTAAGGCCAGCTTCCTGGAAATCGCTTGCCCCACGGAAGAGGCCGCCATGGCCCTGTGTGGCGTGGCCCGTCGTCTAGGCATCCAGGCCAAGCATCGCACGCTGCGTAGCTCCGAGCGCGTGACACTCAAGGATCCCGACGCCATCGAACGCATGCTCAAGCTCATGGGCGCCACCCGTTCGGCTCGCGAATGGACCGGCAAGCGTTCCGATGGCGAGGCCCGCGGCAAGGCCAACCGTCTGGCCAACTTCGATGACGCCAATATGCGCCGTTCCGCCAAGGCCGCCGCCGAAGCCAGCGAAAAAGTGCAGCATGCTTTCGAAGTACTCGGCGATAACATTCCGGACAACCTCCGTCAGGCCGGCCAGCTGCGCATCGATCACGTGGACAAGAGCCTCGAGGAGCTCGGCAAGATCGCCGAACCGCAAATCACCAAGGATGCGATTGCCGGCCGAATTCGCCGACTGCTTCAACTTGCCGAGAAGACGGAGAAGGCTCGCGCAGCCGAAGGCAAGTAACCCGACAATCCGATTTGCCGTGCCTATTCGGCAAAACGCGACAACGATGTGACAAAACACCGCATTCAGTCAGTAGACGAATGCGGTGTTTTGTTCCGGAATGCCTGTAATATGCAAAGTGGCAAAATTGGCCACTTTGACGTGCGATTCGTCAAGGAAAGGATATTCATGAAGACACTCAAGGACCTTGGAGATCTCAAGGGCAAGCGCGTTCTGGTTCGCGCTGATTTCAATGTTCCGCTGGACGGCACCACCATCACCGATGACGGTCGAATCAAGGCTGCTCTGCCGACCATCAAGACCCTGCGCGAAGAAGGCGCCAAGGTCATCCTCATGGCCCACCTTGGCCGCCCGAAGGGCAAGGTCGTTCCTGAGCTGAGCCTGGCCCCGGTTGCCGCCCGCCTCGGCGAGCTGCTCGGCGCCAACGTGCCGCTGGCCAAGGACACCTACGGCGAGGACGCTCAGGCCAAGGTCGCCGCCATGAACGATGGCGACGTTGTGCTGCTTGAGAACGTTCGTTTCAACCCGGAGGAGACCTCTAAGGACGCCGACGAACGCGCCGCTTACGCCAAGAAGATCGCCGCCCTCGGCGAGGCCTTCGTTTCCGATGGCTTCGGCGTGGTCCACCGCGCTCAGGGCTCCAACTACGACGTTGCCGCCGATCTGCCGGCCGCCGCAGGCCTGCTGGTCGAGAAGGAAGTCAAGGCCTTGTCCAAGGCCACCGAGAACCCGGAGCGTCCGTTCACCGTGGTGCTCGGCGGTTCCAAGGTCTCCGACAAGCTCGGCGTCATCGAGAACCTGCTCGACAAGGCCAACCGTCTGGTCATCGGCGGTGGCATGGTGTTCACCTTCCTCAAGGCCAAGGGCTACGAGGTCGGCACCTCCCTGCTTGAAGAGGACCAGCTTGAGAAGGTCAAGGGCTACATCGAGACCGCCGAGAAGAACGGCGTTGAGCTCGTGCTGCCGACCGACGTCGTCGTGAACGCCGGCTTCCCGGCCGGTGACACCCCGGTTGCTCCGGAAGTCGTTGCCGCCGACGCCATCCCGGCCGACAAGATGGGTCTGGACATCGGCCCGGAGTCCCAGAAGCTCTTCCACGACAAGATCGTCGACTCCAAGACCGTCGTGTGGAACGGCCCGATGGGCGTGTTCGAGGTTCCTGAGTTCGCCGCCGGCACCAAGGCCGTGGCCCAGGGTCTGGTCGACGCCACCGCAGCCGGTGCGTTCACCATCGTCGGTGGCGGCGACTCCGCCTCCGCCGTGCGCAACCTCGGCTTCCCGGAGGACGGCTTCTCCCACATCTCCACCGGTGGTGGCGCTTCCCTCGAGTTCCTCGAAGGCAAGGAGCTCCCTGGCCTGAAGGTGCTTGAGTAATCCATTTTCTAGCTCCCCTCCTTGAGGGGAGCTACGTTTTTTTTTAGAAGGGAAACATATGGCGTCCAAACGCATTCCGTTGGTGGCCGGCAACTGGAAGATGAATTTCGACCATCTTGAAGCCACTTACTTCGTGCAGAAGCTGGTATGGCTGTTGCGTGACGCTCACTTCGACTTTAAACGCTGCGAAGTCGCGCTTTTCCCCTCGTTCACGTCATTGCGCAGCGTGCAGGTGCTGGTCGAAGCCGACAAGCTCCATGTCGCCTACGGCGCACAATCCGTTTCCGTGACCACCCAAGGTGCCTTCACCGGCGATGTGTCCGCGGACATGATCGCCCATCTTGGCTGCTCATACGTCATCGTCGGCCACTCCGAACGCCGCAAATACCATCCTGAAGATGACGCCAATATCGTCGATCAGGTACGTGCCGTGCTCGCCGCCGGCATGCAGCCGATTTTGTGCGTCGGCGAAAGCTTCGAGGAACGACGTCAAGGCATTGAACTCGATTTCGCCGTGGGCCAGGTACGAGACGTCACCCGCGATCTCAACGAAGAACAAGCCGCCAAACTCATCGTGGCCTACGAACCCGTCTGGGCCATTGGCACCGGCATGGTGGCCACTCCGCAATCCGCCCAGGATGCCGCAAACGCCATCCGCAACGATTTGAAGACCACTTTTGGCACGAAGGTATCCGATAGCGTACGTATCCTGTACGGCGGATCGGTCACCTCGAAAAATGCGGCGGAACTCATTTCCCAGCCCGACGTTGACGGCTTCCTGATCGGAGGGGCGGCCTTGGACGTTGAGGAACTCGCCAAAATCGCTCGACTGGCACTGAAATCCACGAAATCACGGAACTAATACCACGGTTTTCCCGTGTGTGCGCTATGCTGGTCAACAGTCCAATCAATCCGGAGGTACCCTGTGACCGCTCTTAAGATCACGCTGCAAGTCATCGTCGTGCTGCTCAGCTTCGTGCTGACCCTGCTCATCCTTATGCACAAGGGCAAGGGCGGCGGTTTGTCCGACATGTTCGGCGGCGGTCTGACCCAGAACGCCGGTACTTCCGGTGTCGCCGAAAAGAACCTGAACCGTTGGACCGTTATCATCGCTCTGGTGTGGGTGGCCTTGATCATCGGCCTCGACATGATGACCAAGTTCAACCTCGGCTGATCGGCTTGCACGCCATATAGACTTGTCGCTCGCGACCCATGACCGTTACCGTCGGTCATGGGTCGTATGCGTTCTATCGAGTATTACGAAAGGACATCACCATGGTCACTATGAACCGCAACAAAGTCGTTATCGTCGGCACCGGCCGGGTCGGTGCCACCGCCGCCTTCGGCATCGTCACGCACGGCCTGTGCAATGAGCTTGTGCTCATCGACTGTTCCGCCGCCAAGGCCCTGGGGGAGGCCCGCGACCTCGATGATGGCAGCGAATTCCAGGACCGCCACGTCAAGGTGCGCGCCGGCGACTACGCCGACTGCAAGGATGCGGACATCGTCGTCATCACCGTGGGCCGCAAGCCGCCGGCCAACTCCAACCGCATGGCCGAACTCGGCTTCACCGTGGGTCTTGTGGGCGAAGTGGTCGACAACGTCATGGCCTCCGGTTTTGACGGCGTGATCGTCATGGTCTCCAACCCGGTCGACGTGATGGCTTGGTATGCCTGGAAACGTTCCGGTCTGCCTCGCACCCAGGTGCTCGGTACCGGCACCGCGCTCGACACCTCGCGTCTCAAGACCATCATCGGCGAAGAGACCGGCCTTGACCCGCGCAACGTGGGCGGCTTCGTGATGGGCGAGCACGGCGACTCCCAGTTCACCGCATGGTCCACCGTCTCGCTCGGCGGCAAGCCATTCGCCCGCTTCCTGGCCGACAACCAAGACCGTTTCGCCTCCGTGTCCACCACCGAAATCGAAGAGAAGACCCGCACCCGTGGCAATGAGATCGTCGCGGCCAAGGGCGGCACCAACTTCGGCATCGCCTCCACCGTGGCCGGCATCGTACAGACCATCCTGTGGGACGAACGCCGCATCGTGCCCGTCTCCACCCTGCTGGACGGCGAATACGGCGAACATGACGTGTTCCTCGGCGTCCCCACTGAACTGCGCGCCAATGGTGCCAACGAGATCGTCGAACTCGATCTGAGCGAGGACGAGCGGGCCAAACTGCACCATTCCGCCGAACTCGTGCGTGAACACTGTGAGGGGCTGCTGTGATTCTCGACGCCATCACGCCGAAACAACCCCGACTGCTGGTCGCCGACCTCGACGGCACGTTGCTGCACGACGCCGAGGTATTCGAGGACCGGTTCATTACCCAGCGCAGCATCGACACCATCAACCGCGCGCACGATGCCGGAATGCAATTCGCCATCGCCACCGCGCGGCCGGTGAGTACCGGTCTCCAGTTCGCCGAAAAACTGCCGGTGGACGCCGTAATCTATCTGAACGGCGCCCTCATCGATTTCGACCCGGCCCACTCCGACTTCGACCTGCTCACCTCAGGTGCCACGCCGGCCGATGAGAACCATTTGATCAAGATTGGCTTCTCCTCACGGCGTGCCTGCGAAGTCTGTCTGTTCCTGCTCGATCGCATGCCCGGCCTGAAGCTCGGCATCGTGATGAACGACGTGCGCTACACCAACTTCGATGTGCGCGTGTATTGGAAAACTCAGGCCTTCCAATACACGAACTTCCACGACGTGCCCGAAGGCGTGGCGGACAAAATCACCATCTTCCCCGAACCTGAACAGTGGAACGAGCTGCGTGCGCTGATTCCGCCGGACTTCGACATCTCCATCAGCGAAGGCGTGATGTGGATGCTCATGAACCCGCAGGCCAACAAGGAGCACGCGCTGCACCTGCTGTGCGAGCGACTGGACGTGCCGCTTGAACAGACAGCCGCCTTCGGCGACGACCTCATCGATATCAACATGATGAGCGAATCCGGCCGGGGCGTGGCCGTGGCCAACGCGAACCCCAAGGTGTTGTCCGTCGCCGACGAGATCTGCCCGTCCAACAACGAGGACGGCGTCGCCCAATGGATTGAAGCGCAGTTGGGTTGAACCGGTCGAGACTCGAGAACACGCCAAAATTGAACTTGTGTTGAACCGGGGGTATGCTTTGAACCGTTGTTCAAAAGATAAATTGAACTCCCGGTTGGAGGCATAAGGATATGAGCGTATCGGTGTTTGCGGAACGTCTGCGCAATGCGATGAACAGCAGGGGACTGAAGCAGGTCGATCTGGTGCACGCCGCCGAACATCGTGGCGTAAAGATGGGCAAGAGCCACATCAGCCAATATGTGGCCGGCAAGACCATGCCCCGCGAGGACGTGCTCGAATTCCTGGCCAGCGAACTGGACGTCGACACGAATTGGCTGCGCGGCGAGGAATCCACCACGCAATTGAACTCGGACGCATCCAACAGCGTCACGGACGGCGAACACGCCGCCACACCGCTTGCCATGGGTGCCGCCAAGCCCCAGACGGACAGCGAGATTCCCGTGGGCCGCCGCCGCACCTTCGGCAAATCGCACAAGCTCGACAACGTGCTCTACGACGTGCGCGGCCCGGTCGCCGACGAGGCGATGCGCATGGAGGCCAACGGCACCCACATCCTGAAATTGAACATCGGCAACCCGGCACCCTTCGGCTTCCGCACGCCGGACGAAGTCGTCTACGACATGGCCCACCAGCTCACCGACACCGAAGGCTACTCGCCGTCCAAGGGCCTGTTCTCCGCACGCAAGGCCATCATGCAGTACGCGCAGCTGAAGAACATCCCGAACGTCACCATCGACGACATCTACACCGGCAACGGCGTCAGCGAGCTCATCAACCTGTCCATGTCCGCGCTGCTCGACACCGGCGACGAAGTGCTCGTGCCCTCCCCGGACTACCCGCTGTGGACCGCCTGCGTGAACCTGGCCGGCGGCACCGCCGTGCACTACCTGTGCGACGAACAGTCCGAATGGTATCCGGACATCGACGACATCCGCTCCAAGATCACCAGCAACACCAAGGCGATTGTCATCATCAACCCGAACAACCCCACCGGCGCACTTTACCCAAAGGAAGTGCTCCAGCAGATCGTCGACATCGCGCGCGAACACCAGCTCATCATCTTCTCCGACGAAATCTACGATCGCCTCGTCATGGACGGCCTGCAGCACATCTCCATCGCCTCGATGGCCCCGGACCTGTTCTGCGTGACCTTCTCCGGCCTGTCGAAATCGCACATGATCGCCGGCTACCGCATCGGCTGGATGATCCTGTCCGGCAACAAGCGCATTGCCAAGGACTACATCGAGGGCCTCAACATGCTCGCCAACATGCGCATGTGTTCGAACGTGCCCGCCCAGTCCGTGGTGCAGACCGCGCTTGGCGGCCACCAGAGCGTCAACGACTACATCGTGCCGGGCGGCCGCGTGCACGACCAGCGCGACCTCGTCTACGACATGCTCAACCAGATCCCCGGCATCACCGCCGTCAAGCCGAAGGCCGCGTTCTACATCTTCCCGAAGATCGACGTCAAACGCTTCAACATCCACTCGGACGAGCAGTTCGCGCTCGACCTGCTGCATGACAAGCACATCCTCATCAGCCACGGCGGCGCGTTCAACTGGCATCGCCCCGACCACTTCCGCGTGGTGTACCTGCCGCGCATGGGCATGCTGCGCGAAACCATGGGGGAGATCTCCGACTTCTTCAGCTACTACTGGCAGAGCTGATCCTTGGCGCAAACGAACACGCTCGATTGTTTCGTGATATGAAGGAGATCTTATGCCGGTGGTGTCGCGTCGTGCGCAGGAAGCGCTGTATCCCAGCGATCGCGCGAACCGCGGCATGGTGGTCCGCGCTATGCCAAGGTGAAGGCGATGACGAAGGCCGTGGCGGACAGTGCGGTTGCCAGGAGCAGATAGCACACGGCGGCTGAATTTCGAGAGCCATCGGCATTGGCAGCGTTACCGCCGTTATTTGCGTTGCGTGCAGCCAACGTGATGGCCGTAATCGCCGAAAGCAGGGAGAACAATGGCAGCACGCACAACACGACGGTCAGCAGTCCCAAAGCTTCATGGCCGATGCAATAAGCGACAAGACCTGCATTGTCAGTTGCCGATAGCGCTGGGCAGAAATCGGTGTGTCTACCAGTGTTGTAGCTGTAGGTAAAGAACGTGATACCTGACCAGAACAGGGCAACGGGAACAGAGCAATTGCGTATGGCGGATGCGTTGATGCTGATGGTGTGGAACAGGTCGTGCAAGGAGGTAGCCCGTATACCACTGCGTTCTGGCGTGATTCGATTACTGTTGTTTTGCGAGTCGATGGTAAGAGAGGCGCATTGCACCAGCGCATATGCCGCAAGTCCAAGTCCGCAAGCGATGGTTGCGCCGCCGCTGAAGTTGACCTCGTCGGATACTGAATATTCGGTGACGAATACCGGCATCACGCCAATCTGCCATACGAACAACAGTCGCGCGATTCGTATCCAACCGTTGCTCAGATATGAGGTGACTATGGCGTGCACCAGCCACGTCACCGCATACATCGCCCACAACGTTACAATCTTGGTATTCGCACTCAACACCAATATGATCGCAACAGCCACTGCCGCAATAAGAACACTAAACACCGAACAGAGCCGATGGCGCGAAAAGCCCTGTACTCCCGCAACAGTCAGACAGAGAATCGCGACAACACTCAGCGCAGTCACCGTCATAAACCACAGTGGTGAGGTGACGCAGGCTCCATAATCGTCAGTTGCTTGGCCCGAGAGATAGTAGGTCATTCTGCCAATCGCCGGACAATTCGGATGCAACATCATGCCGCCCCAAATGCGCTCATATAATGGCGCGAACGATACACCGGCACCACTGAGCGTCGCAACAACCGCCATCACCATGGCCGGAATCAGCCCAAGCTCGCGATTCCGGCCGGTTTCCGCTATCTGTCTATCACTGGTGTCCATGACTCACCCCACCTTATGCCGTTATCGCCGTCGTCGATGATGCTAGTATAACTATGGCAGATGGGCGGAGACCAGCGGCATACAGGAATTCTGTATGCCGCTTTATAGGAGGGATACTGCGGCAGCCGCCATCACCGACCGACCGCCAGACTCCGGCACAGACCGGGAAGAACTACCGTCGCGGAGCATCGGCGATACCAATGGCAACACCGAGGATAGCCGGGACCACCCAGCCGAGCTGGTATTGCTGCAAAGGCAGCATAGCCAGCGCCGCGTCCAGCCAGCCGATGGAACCGCCGAAGACGGCGACCAAACTGGAGATGCAGGTGGCGAAGGATGCGATGCCCACCAGCAGCACGGTCCAGAAGTAGACGCGCGGGAATCGCGCGCCGAGCGACTTGTGGGTCAGCGTCAGCAGTACCAGCACGATGGCGATCGGATACAGTGCGGACAACACCGGCACGGAAACCTTGATGATCGCGCTTAGCCCGGCATTGGACACGATGAAACTGAACACGGTGAAGATGACCTGCCAGGTGCGGTAGCTCAACGTTCGGCCGGCGACGGTCCGGAACCGAGTATGGAAGTAGGTGGCGCAGGTGCCGATCAGTCCGGTGCATACGTTGAGGCAGGCGATGACGAACACGATGCCAAGGAACGCGGTACCGAACGTGCCGAACAGGGATGAGGTGAGGTTGGTGAGCACGGTCGCGCCCGTGTCTTTGGTGGGGTCGATGGTGGCGATGGCGCCGGACACCACGCCCACGTAGCTTAGCGCGCCGTAAATCACGATCAGCAGTACGCCGGTGCCGAGCCCGGCATACGCGGTCTCCTTCTGCACTTGCGATTCGTCATCGACTTGTTGGGCGCGGATATTCGCAGAGATCACGATGCCGAAGTAGAGCGCGGCGAGCAGGTCCATGGTCTGGTAGCCGTCGAGGAAGCCGCGTGCGATCTGGTTTGTGGAGTAGTCGCCCATCGGGTTGGCCGGGGTGCCGATGCCGTGGATCAGGCAGGCGATGAACAGGACAGCAATGAGCACCAGCAGCAACGGTCCCATGAATCGGCCGAGCACTTTGGAGAGTTTCTCGGGATGCTGGGCAAACAGGAACGCCAGCGTGAAGAACACGAGCGAGTAGATGAGTTGGGCCAGCCAGCCATAGGAGGACGGTACGAAAGGAGCCACCATCATTTCGAATGAGGTGGTCGCCGTACGCGGAATCGCAAAGCACGGGCCGATGGTGAGCATGATCGCCACGCCGAGGAACAAGGCGAATTTGGGGGAGACCCGGCTGGCGAGTTTGTCGAAACCGCCGGCGAAGGTGACCGCCAGCACGCCGAGAATCGGCAGGCCGACTGCGGAGACGATGAAACCGATGGCCGCCGGTATGGTCGCGGAACCGGCCTGCGCGCCGACGAACGGCGGAAAAATCAGATTGCCCGCTCCGAAGAACATCGAAAAGAAGGTGAAGGTCATCACCAACCGCTGGCGTGCGACAAGTTTGTTCATTACGATTCGGCCTTTCTCTCATATGCTCGTACCACTGTAGCAACAAACGAAAGAAGCCCCGACCGTTGGGGTCGGGGCTTCTGTGAGCTAATCAACTAGTGCGCTAAACACGCATCAGTCGTCAAATCTCAGGCGTTCACGCGGTCGATGCCGGACTGGACGTCAGACAGCACGGAATCCCAGGACTTGATGAAGGCAGCGACACCGTCGGCCTCCAGCTTGTCGGTGACGTCCTTGAGGTTGATGCCGAGCTCAGCCAGCTTGTTGATGATGGCGTGGGACTCTTCGTAGGTGCCCTCGATGGACGGAGCGCCGTTGCCGTGGTCGGCCAGAGCGTTCAGGGTCTTCTCCGGCATGGTGTTGACGATGTGCTTGGCAACGAGCTCGTCAACGTACTTGCAGTCGGAGTAGGCGGCGTTCTTGGTGCCGGTGGAAGCCCACAGCGGACGCTGAACCTTGGCGCCCTTGGCAGCCAGGTCGGCCCAACGCGGATCCTCGGCGAACTTCTTCTCGAAGAGTTCGTAAGCCAGGCGAGCGTTGGCCACAGCGGCCTTGCCCTCCAGAGCCTTGGCCTCGTCGGAGCCGTTGGCTTCCAGCAGCTTGTCGACAGCGGTGTCCACGCGGGACACGAAGAAGGAAGCGACGGAGCCGATGTGCTTCAGGTCGTGGCCGTTGGCGGCAGCCTGAGCGATGCCCTCGATGTAAGCGTCGATGACCTGCTCGTAGCGCTCGAGCGAGAAGATCAGGGTGACGTTCACGGAGATACCCTTGGCCAGGGTGGCGGTGATGGCCGGCAGGCCTTCGAGGGTTGCCGGAATCTTGATCATGGCGTTCGGGCGGTTGACCTTCTCCCAGAGTTCCACAGCCTGCTTGGCGGTGTTCTCGGTGTCGTGGGCCAGACGCGGGTCGACCTCGATGGAGACACGGCCGTCGACGAAGTCGGTAGCCTCAGCGATCTCGCGGAAGATGTCGGTGGCGTTGCGCACGTCGGTGGTGGTGAGCTCGCGGACAGCGGTCTCAACGTCAACCTTGCCGAGCTCCTTGAGCTGAGCGTCGTACGGGCCGACCTGGCTCAGGGCCTTCTGGAAGATGGACGGGTTGGTGGTCACACCGACGACGTTCTTGTTGGCGATGAGGTCCTGCAGGGAGCCGGACTCGATGCGGGAGCGGGACAGGTCGTCCAGCCAGATGGAAACGCCGTTGTCAGACGTACGCTGAGTTGCTTCAGTCATTTATTTTTCTCCTTATATTCCGTATTGGAACAAATCTTTAAGTAGACCCCCTCTAACGAGAGGGCCGATCAGGTGGAGTCTTGAGTACAAGCCTCCCTCGTCAGAGGGAGGCTAGGGGACTCACTTGGCGGCTTCGACTTCGGCGATGGAGGCCTTGGCGGCTTCCACCACGTGCTCGGCGGTGATGCCGAGGTCGATCATGTTCTGAGCGCCGTCGCCCTGCAGGCCGAACTGCTCGATGGAGACGGGCTTGCCGTAGGAGCCGAGGTACTTGTACCACGGCATGGCAACGCCGGCCTCGACGGAGACACGAGCCTTGACAGCGGCCGGAAGCACGGCCTCCTTGTACTCGGCGTCCTGCTCCTCGAACCATTCCATGGACGGCACGGACACGACGCGAGCCTTGACGCCCTCGCCGGCCAGGGTCTTGGCGGCAGCCACAGCCCACTGGACCTCGGAACCGGAAGCCATGAGGATGACGTCCGGAGTGCCCTCGGTGTCGACCAGAACGTAAGCGCCCTTCTTGACACCGTCCTTGGCCTTGGCGGCGGTCTCGGCAAGAACCGGGACACCCTGACGGGTCAGAACCATGGCACCAGGCAGGGTGTTCTTCTTCTCGAAGAAGTAACGGTAAGCCTCGGCGGTCTCGAAGGCGTCGGCCGGGCGAATGACCTCAAGCTGAGGAATCGCGCGGAAGGAAGCAAGGTGCTCAACCGGCTGGTGGGTCGGGCCATCCTCGCCGACGGCGACGGAGTCGTGGGACCAGATGTACAGGTTCGGAATCTCCATGAGGGCGGCCAGACGAACGGCGGAACGCTCGTAGTCGGAGAACATGAAGAAGGTGCCGCCGAACGGACGGGTGTGGGAGCCCAGCAGGATGCCGTTGGTGATGCAGCCCATGGTGAACTCGCGCACGCCGAAGTGCAGCTGGCGACCGAACTCGTTGCAGTTCGGCCACTGCTTGGTGGCGCACTCGGCCGGGGCGAAGGTGGCAGCGCCCTTGAGATCGGTCTTGTTGGAGCCACCGAGGTCGGCGGAGCCGCCCCAGAGTTCCGGCATGACAGCGGCGATGGCGTTGAGCACGGAGCCGGAGGCGCCACGAGTGGCGACACCCTTGCCGACTTCGAAGGTGGCCTCAAGGTCGTCAAGAGCCTTGTCGAAGCCTTCCGGCAGTTCACCGGCCTTCAGACGGTCGTACAGGGCAGCCTTGTCCGGGTTGGCCTTGCGCCAAGCGTCGAACTTCTCGTCCCATTCCTTGTGGGCTTCGAGACCGCGCTCGGCAACCTTGCGAGCGTGAGCCAGAGCCTCTTCGTCAACGTGGAAGTTCTCTTCCGGATCGTAGCCGAGGGCTTCCTTGAGGCCGGCAACAGCCTCGGTACCCAGCTTGGAACCGTGGGAGGACGGGTCGTTGGTCTTGCCCGGGGTCGGCCAAGCGATCAGGGAGTGAACCTTGATGAGCTTCGGCTGGTCCGGAGCGGCCTTCTCGGCCTTGGCGATGACGTCAGCCAAGCCCTCGATGTCCTCCTTGTAGGAGCCGTCGGGCTGGATGAAGCTGAACTCGTCGGTGTACCAGCCGTAGGCCTGGAAGCGCTTGAGCACGTCCTCGGCCAGCACCAGGTTGGTGTCGCCTTCGATCTGGATGCGGTTGGCGTCGAAGATCACGGTCAGGTTGCCGAGCTTCTGGTTGGCGGCCAGGGAAGCGGCCTCGCCGGAGATGCCCTCCTCGATGTCGCCTTCACCGCAGATGGCCCAGATCTTGTGGTAGAACGGGGAATCTTCCTTCGGGGTCTCCGGGTCAAGCAGACCGCGCTGGAAACGCTCGCCGTAGGCAAAGCCGATGGCGGAGGCGAAGCCCTGGCCCAGAGGGCCGGTGGTCATTTCGATGCCCGGGGTCAGGCCGTACTCCGGGTGGCCCGGGGTGCGGGTGGCAGCGCCGCCACGGAAGTTCTTAAGGTCGTCCAGGGTCACGCCGTAGCCGGAGAAGTACAGCTGGACGTACTGGGTGAGGGAGGCGTGGCCACCGGAAAGGATGAAGCGATCTCGGCCTTCCCAGTTGGGATCATTCGGATCGTGCTTGATGAAGTGCTGGTACAGCGTGTAGGCGACGGGCGCCAGGGAGATGGGGGAGCCGGGGTGGCCGGAGCCTGCCTTCTCAACCGCGTCAGCCGAAAGGACCTTCGCCATCTTGATGGCGCGCTCGTCGAGCTCGGTCTCCTTGAATTCGGTCATGGATTACTTTCCTTCCAATTGGTCGGGCCGCGTATCCGGCTTGTGCCGGGCGCTTGACGCCCTCACATTGCGATTACCATGCTAGCGTCGGTTTGCGACGTTGTGGTGCAATTTTGGCGTGTTTTGGTAGTTTGTGTTCTGTTAGCGTTCACAGTGAACATTGCTACGCTGCAAACGAACGCATTAGCACTCAAGCCTAAGGAGTGCTAATACAATGTTCTAAGGTGAAGTGCGCCACCTGCACGTGGCGGAGCCAAGAAAGAGGCAATATTTCTGGGTTCCCGCGTGTCGCGGCGTGGCGAACCGACCGTCGGGGTACGCCCTGAGTGAACCGTGACTGATATGAATATGTATGCATATATGAGGAGGCGCGCATGACGCAATCAAGACGCATGCTGGTGCTGCGCGCCGTGGTGGAGGATTACATCCGTTCTCAGGAGCCTGTGGGCTCCACTTCGCTGACGCGCGACCATGATCTCGGCGTCAGTTCGGCCACCATCCGTAACGATATGGCCGCTCTGGAGGACGAAGGCTATCTGATTCAGCCGCACACTTCGGCCGGTCGCGTGCCCACCGAAAAGGGCTATCGATACTTTGTGGACCGACTTGCTACCGTGGTGCCGCTCAGCGAGGCGCAACGCCGCGGCATCAACAGCTTCCTGTCCGGATCGGTGAGTCTCAAGGACGCGCTGCAACGTTCGGCACGACTGCTGTCCGAAATCACCGGTCAAGTGGCCGTAGTCGCCTCGCCATCGCTGGCCAAGGCCACATTGCGGCACGTGGAGATGGTGCCCGTTGCCATGACCACGTTGCTCGCCGTGGTGATTACCGACACAGGCCGCGTGGCCCAGCACGGCCTGACCATCGCATCCATGCCCGCCGTGGACGAGATCAACCGGCTCTCCAACACCGTCAACGAGCAATGCGACGGGCTGTCCCTATCGAAATCCGCGGAGACCGTGCGATCCATCGCCGCCAGCGCCGGCTACGAGTCGGTGCGTGGCGTGGCCGACGCGCTGGCCGACGCCTTCGAATCGATGGCATTGGACGAACGCGCGAACGAACTGTACATGTCCGGCACCTCGCACCTGGCCCACTCCCGGTCCCTGGCCGATCTGGCCCCGCTCTTCGACGCGCTGGAAGAACAGGTCGTGCTGATGAAGCTCATGAGCAACCTGAGCGAGGAGACGAATGCATCCGGCGTGGGCGTGGCCATCGGCTCCGAAATGCACACCCCCGGACTACTGCATGCTTCCGTGGTCAGCAGTGGCTATGGGCGCAGCGGAGCGGCGGGCGAACCGGCGGGGAACGATCCCGTAGGCGAACCCGAAACCGAATCCGAGACGGAGAGTCAGACGAACGACACGGAACCCATCGCCTTCGTTGGCTCCATAGGGCCGACCCACATGGACTACGCGGCCACTATGGCCGCCGTCAGGGCCGTAGCCAGATATTTGACCGCCTTCCTCTCCGAGGGCCGGACTCAAGACTGACCGCCGTCTGTGGCACAATGACCCGCAGACCAAACGAACACAAAGGATCAATCAAGTGGCAGATTATTACGAGACGCTGGGTGTGGAACGCGGCGCCAGTGACGACGAGATCAAGAAGGCATACCGCAAGCTCAGCCGTAAGTACCACCCCGACATCGCGGGCCCTGAGTTCGAGGACAAGTTCAAGGAAGTGAACAACGCCTACGATGTGCTGTCCAATCCGGACAAACGCCGTATGTATGATTCGGGAGTCGACCCGAACAACCCGAACGCCGGTGCCGGCGGCTTCTCCGGGGCGGGCTTCGGCGATATGAGCGACGTGTTCTCCACGTTCTTCGGTTCCGCGTTCGGCGGTGGCTCACAGGGCCCGGTGCCGCGTACCCAGCCCGGCCGCGATGCCTTGGCCTCGGCGTCCATCGATTTGAAGACGGCGGTGTTCGGCGGCACCGCGCATGTCAAGATCAATACGTTCTCCCTGTGCCAGGAGTGCGGTGGCTCCGGTGCCCAGGGCGGCGCACAGCCGGTCACCTGCCCCGACTGCCACGGACAGGGATTCATGCAGAAGGTCGTGCGCACCATGCTCGGCCAGATGATGACCTCCGCCCCCTGTGAACGTTGCGAGGGCCACGGTACCATCATCCAGAACCCGTGCCCCAGCTGCATGGGCCACGGCCGTGTGCGCACCACGCGTACCGTGGGCGTTACCGTGCCCGCCGGCATCAACGACAACGCGCGTCTGCGGTTGGCCAACCAGGGCGAAGTGGGTGAGGGCGGCGGCGCTGCCGGCGACCTGTACATCGACATCCGCATCAAGGCGGATAAGCAGTTCACCCGCGATGGCGACGACCTGCACTGCTGGATTCAGGTGCCGATGAGCTGGGCCGTGCTTGGCCACGATCTGTCCATTGATACGTTCGATGGTGAGAAGACCGTGTCCATCCCGGCCGGCTGCCAGACTGAGGACACGGTGACGCTTAAGGGACTGGGCGTCACGAACATCCGCAACAAGGACGAGCGCGGCAACCTCATCGCCCACGTCAATGTGCTTATCCCCACCAAGCTCAACGAAACCGAGCGTGGCCTCATCGAACAGTTCGCCGCCTCGCACGATTCAGGCGCCACGCACATCTCCCAGGCATCCCGTCCACAGGCCGGTCAAAAGAAAGGTTTCTTCAGCAAGTTGAAGGACGCGCTGAGCTGAGAACGGGTTGGAAAATGGCCGCTTTGCCTTGCGGGAGTAGGGTTGAGCGGCTTTTTCGTTTTAACCGGTTTTAACGGTTTTTAACCTGTTTTTACGGAAAATGTGGGCAAAATGTGGGCAAAAATCGAGCCCGCGAAGCCCTCTGCCACAACGCGAAATCGGCCCCGTCCGGCAGCAGTCAAGCTTGTGCGAGCTGTCTGCGATGCCGGGCGGGGCCGAACTATGTGTGGTTATGCGGCGCGGTCGAGGCGTTGTTTGATGGCGCTGACGCCGATGAGCGCGCCGGCGAGGATGCCGAGCGCGTTGAGCGTGGTCACTATCGCGTCCACGTGAGTCCAACCCCATGCGGGGCCGACCGTGCCCACGAACAGGGCGAGTGCGGGCAGGACGATGAGGCCGAGCCATTTGAGGATGTCGTAGACGCGGCTGGGGATGAGCCAGTCGGGCACGATGTCGGTGGATGCCGGTGTATCGGTTGGATTGTCGGTCATGTTTGCTCCGATCGTAAAAATAATGGTGATGCCGTCACCCGCATAATCGGGTGGCGGCATCGGTTTGGGTTAGCGGCAGGTCACCACATCGCCCACGTAGTAGACGTTGATGTTGCCGCTGGGGACCGAACACTGGGAGACGCTGTAGCCGTGGGAGGTGGCGAAATCCCACACGGTGTCGCCCCACTGGAGGACCTTGGAGACCCCGCCGGACGATGCGGGGGCGGTGCCGCCGCCGTAGGTTACGACGTCGCCCGCGTAGTAGCGGTTGATGTCACCGGAAGGCGTGTGCCATGCGGACAACGGCCATGCGTTGTGGGCTACGGCGAGTCCCCAGATGGTTTCTCCCCACTGCATGGTGTGGGTGATGCCGCCCGTGTTGGTCTGGGGTTTGCTCGTCTGCGCGGGCGCGGGCGGGGCCGGCGTGGACGGGGGCGTGCCGCCTCCGGTCGGGTTGGCGTACAGATCCCACTGCCATGCGTCGCCGCGGAACAGGTTGAGGTCGATGGGACTCCACGTGTTGACCACGCCGGTGCCGCTGTATTGGCGCATGGCCTCGCCGTATGCGCCTATCATCCACGGGTTGGCCTGATAGCCGGTCGGGCTCATGTTCGCGTATTGTGCGATCCACAGGCCGTACCGGTCGCGGATGTCCTGCGGGATGGTGCCGGCCACCGGGCCGGTGTACAGCAACGGGCGCACACCGCCGCTCAAGCGTTCGCACTCCGCCATGAATCGGCGTACCCAGTCCCAATCGCCCCATGCGGGGTTGTCGTCCATCTCCCAGTCGAGCGCGACGATGCCGTGACGCCAATAGTTGCTGGTGTTGCGGTAGAAGAATTGGGCCTCGCCCTCGGGCGAACCGCCCATGGCGTAATGGTAGAGGCCGAACTTCTTGCCGGATGCTTGTGCCTGGGCGATCATGCGGTTGGCGTCCGTGTTGACGCCGGACACCAAGCAGTTGTTGTTGACTTGCCCGGTGCCCCATGTGGTGCCGACCACGATAAAATCGGCCTGCATGTTATACACGTCAGCGCCGCACTGCCAGTTGGACATGTCCACGCCCTGCATGTCCGCGTGGGCGGTCGCCGGAAGCAGCATCATGCACACGGCGGCTGCCAGCGCGGTACCCTTGGCGAGCAGCCGCTTCCACCACGGCTTGTCCTTGTTATTGACCAATGTTTTCCCCTTTCTCGGGATGGATTGTTGTTTGTGGCCCACGGTCGTGGGTCAGGATTATCGGGGCCCACTCGGGGCCGTCAATGAAAAAGCCCCACACGGAATGGTGTGGGGCTAGAATCAGTCGATCTTGTACAGGCGGGGCGTGAACGTCTTATCGACCTCGCCCGTGGTGTTGACGAAAATGTTGCATTGGAGAGTGCCGGCCTTCAAGGTTTTCGGCCCATAGTTACTAGGTTCGAACACAGTTGCTCCTTCGCTCCCGTCGTCGTGGGAGATATTGGCTTGTATGCCCATCAGCCATGATTTGTTGCCCAGCGGCCAGTCCGTGGCGTCCATCGTGTACGTTCCCGCATCCACATGGACGAAACATGTCAGGCTATCCCACGAGTCAACCTTTTGTGTGGTGGAGCCTTTGAACCGGTACGTGCCCGGCGATGGTTCCGTGACCATAACACCCGGGTCGGTGCCTAATGTTTTAGGCAGTCCGGTGACACGCGGATACAGGTTCGCTAGTTCATAACCCCCCCCCTTAAGGCTTGTGTTGTCGGGTTTCATCCAATCGTGCGCGGTGTCGCCGGATTCGAGCTGGACTCGGAGGTCGCCGTCCTTCGCGGTGGGCGTGGTCTCAGTACACAGGATTTCGAAGCGCAGGCTGACGGTGCCGGCAGGGACTGCCGTGGCATTACCCACGATAACCTGGGCACCCAGTTGACCACCGTCAGCGTCAAGACATTTGACGCTGACGGTCAGACCGTCGATACTGGTGGGCCTGCTCAATATCACGGTGCCCTGTACCGGGCATGGGAACGTCCACGCCAAGCCCGCCCACTGCCGTGCGGCGGCACCGGTGACGTGCAGCGAACCGTCAGTGTTGACGGTGGCGGTCAAACCGTTGCCCTCGGCGGGACCGTAGGACAGCAGGTTACGCGACAATACGGTAATCGGCACGGTTTTCGTAATCTTGCCGGCGGTCAGTTTCAGACTCGTGGACCCCGGTTTGATACCGGTTATTGATAGTGCGCCCATATTGGGGCCTCCTTTTATGGTGAAGGCCCCAATATCGGGGCCTTAGTTGAGTTTCCTGAGAATTGGGGTGATGGTTGCGTCCACGGTCTTGCCGGGCGAGACACTGACGAGCATCTGGTAGTCGCCCGCCGGGAGCGTCGCCTTGACCGTGCCATGCGAGAACAGGTCGATCCTGCCGTCCGTGGATTTGAGCTCGCAGAACGGGCCGACACCGTCGGCGAGCGTGTGTTCGAGCGTGTACTCGCCGGCCGGCAGGTCCTGGGTGACGAGGATGGTCGCCCAGTCGGTCGCTGTGCCCTTCGCGTGTACCATGCCGTCGCCGGCAGCGGTGAACGTGATTCCGTTGCGCGTGGCGGGCAGGGTGGGCAGCACCCATTTGTTTCCCCATACACTGACCGGGATGGTCTTTACGATGCTGCCTGCGGTGATGGTGATGGAGGTGTCGCCCTCCTTGAGGGCGCGGACACTAGCCCCCCCCCCTAAACGCTGTTGTTGTTGGGCGGGTTCTAGTGATCGTTGCAACACCTGACCTACCGCAAGGAGGGTCAGGTGA
>OGYI01001368.1_pt1 | contig 24228 bp, 25 predicted proteins | sample 1576521 | NCBI WGS metagenome assembly OGYI01 (sample SAMEA3541484, study PRJEB24748) | human gut metagenome | biome: human gut; feature: human-associated habitat; material: faeces | place: China | collected 2012
CGGAATCGTTGCTTTACTGGAATACTGCCATCCCACTCCTACATCCGGCTGGAGACGTTCCTGCAGCGTTCCGTCGTCATTGTCCGGATATCTGGCAATCCAGCAGTCATATTTTTTCAAAGCTTTTGTCAATACATTCTGATACCAGTCCAGATTGCAGTAGATCCCACCCTGATATCCTGCTGCCTGAATTTTCTCCAGAAATGCCAGGGCGATCTTTTCCACTGCTGCACTTCCAAGTTTTCTTTGCTCAGACCATTCCAGATCATAAAACACCGGGAAGTCCAGCTTCCTCTTATTCAGGACTTTCAGTACGCTCTCCGCTTCCTGCTCTGCCTGTGCTACACTTTTGGCATAGCTGTATTTGTAAACTCCAACCGGGATTCCATACTGAGCACAGCCCCTGTAGTTCTGCTCAAAGGTACTGTCTGTCTTGTTTCCTTTTTCCGTGATCCGCAGAATTGCAAATCCCATTCCATAATCCGCAACTGTCTTCCAGTCAATATTTCCGTTCCATGCCGATACATCAATTCCTTTGATTTCCATGGATACCACCTCCTGTTAGAAGAGGACGATCACTCGCCCTCTGAATCCTTATTAATCACTTTATCAGCCACTTCCAGACCTTTTACAAGGATCTGGGGCACATTAAAACCAGCCTCAACAAAATTCTCGCAGATAGACCGGATCTCATTTACCAGAAGAGATGCCAGTACAAACCACCCCAGGAGCGTTGTAATCTGTAAATCAATATGTAGCACCGTTCCGATCTCAATAAACACTGCACTTGCCCCGAATGCTACTGCAATCATCAGCCAGTATCCCAGCTTTTTTAGGACGCCTTTCCATCCGGTCATAGAGTTTTCTTTGTGCATCATGCGGCTTTTCATCCAGCCTGTGAGCCAGTCCGCCACATTAAATCCCAAAAACAGTGCGAAGAGAAGCCAATGCTCCCCGAAAATATATGTAAGTACCGCCACTACAGAACCCACTAAAGCATTATAAGTATCAATCACTTTCATTTTTTCTCCTTTCCCGGCATTGCGCCGGCACAAATTTAAGCAAAATAAAAAGACCTCTACGGTCTATCTCTTACGTGTTTGTACAGCGCAGGTAAGCAGCATTCCAACTGCGTTTCCCACGATAAATGCCAATACACACCCCAAAACATCACTTCCTTATCCTTTGATTTCTTTCCAGATTTCTGCTCCAACACCAAATGCTCCCGGCTCCCAGACGTTATTGTCCACCATAGATTCCCATTTCTTCCCGTTGTGAGATACCTTAGAGCCAACCTGATATTTAACAGGTGGAATTCCATTATAAGGTTCCCATGCAGGATATTCTTCCTGTGGTGTTGGTTCTGGTTCTGGAACAACTGTACCTCCACTTTCTACAGTTTCCTTAATTTTCTGTACTGTAGCACTTAAAGCAGTTACTGTTTCTTCCAGAGTAATCTGTTTCTTAGAGATTTCTTCAATCTGCTTCTGCAATGGGGCGTTGGACTGACTTGGGTCTGCGTTAGTCTGAGCGAGTGTTACGAGTTCTTTTCTCTGTTCCTCCGTGATGTCTCCCTGCACCCAAAGAGTATCAATCTTTTTGAGCATATCATCGAGGGAGTACCTCTTTGATTCAATTACATTCTTAAAAATTTCGTACATAATTTTTCTCCTTATAATAATGCAATTTGTGTGTTTACGACTTTTGCGTTTAATTCTTCGAATTTCTTGTCGATGTAATGCTTTGTATCTGCCACATACTCCACTTTCATTCCAGCTCCTGCATCATTTAATACAGTCGTTACCGGATAATTGGTATGGAGCTTTTTATATGCTTCGACTACTTCTGGTGGGAGGTCATGTTCGATTGGGGATTCAAGAACATATATAAATTCTATGCCTCTATCCAATATTTTTCGCATCTCTGTTTCCGAAAAACAATAGTCAACCCCCAAAGCAATAATAACTTTCTGCCCTTTTGTTTGTAAAAAATAATACGGTTTTGCACCATTTATCCACGAAGATCTTAAAATGTTCGTCGCACTACATACCGCTTTCTCTTTTACACTAGGTGTCGGAACTTCGTAACAAATTACAAAATATTCTCCATTACTCCACTTTACAATTGAGTAATCCTCTTTTCTACAACTATATATTCTCTGCACATACTTCCCACGCTCTAAGTCAATCTCATCACACACCCACTGCTGACCACTCGCATCTGTGTAGTTACCACCAGAATCTACTTTGATTCCCGGTAAGCCGTTTGGAGTGGCGAGAGCGAGGATTTGTGCAGGTTTATAGGGTTCAAATATGTTTTTTGCTTCTCCCGCAATTCCAACCATTATATTCCCTGCTTTTAACATACCTTCTTCAAAATTATAAATAGACACAACTAATTTTTCATGTTCATTCGTGTCGAAAATCGTTTCACGATTCGATTTGCGTATACTTGCATTTACGGCAGTCCCACCTTCTTTATAATTCGAAACTTGCACCGTGGTTGAATTCGATATTACATCCACGCTAAGTCGTAGCCTTGTTTTCGGTGGGACTTTTATATGATATCGAATTGCCTTATACGGTATAATATTGTCCTTGTAAATCGCGTTATTCTCGAAAATATAATCGTTTCTACGCCCTTCAAATGGCTCTGCGTCTATATCGAACAAATTTCCACCATATACATCAACGCCAATATTCCCCTTATCCCCAGCGTTGGCAATCTCCTGCGGATATTCGACAGATGGGGATGGTTTTCCGCCTGTGTAGGGTTCGTAGGGAATGGCTGAGGAACCGGCGTTGAGCATGATATAAATAGTACAATCAACACTTTTACCGACCCTTGATTGTGCTACAACATAACATGTCTTCGCTTCACTTAATGTCAATTTTTGCGGAACATTATAAAGCACAAAAGACGAAAGCAACATGTTTTTATCGTCACCCGATATTCCCACTTCAATTTCACTCAAATTTCCTTTCCCAGAAAAACTAATGGTGTACGTTCCCGGAGAAAGCTCGATGCCTTTCTTAAAAAAATAACCATCGTTTCTTTGAGCACCTTCTGCTGTACCTTTTAAAGATAATCCTCCGTCTTTAACACCGAACGTGATTCCGTTAATCAATTTTCCTTCTGTTGGCATGGTCGAATACAACTGCGCCCCGGTCGTAGTAACCTGTGTGCTTTTACCGTATAGTGACAGACCTTTAAATCTGCTGCCAGAAGAATCCTCTACTACAATCGCTTCTCCCGTAGCAGAGTTGATGATAGCGGAAGATAGGTTGTCCATTTCTTCCCTAATGTCTGCAATGTCCGCTTTATTCTGCGCAATCTGCTCACGGTCCGCAACGATCTCCTGCGCTGCTGCCTGCACCGCCTGTACCTGCTTTGCTCCCTCTGCGGTCACGTTCCCAGTCTGAGTAGTTCCTTCCGTCTGTACTGCCTTAACAGCTTCTGCCTTGGCTGTCTCTACTGCTTTTGTTGCCGCGGTCTGGGCTGCCTTAACCGATTCTACAGCCGTATTTCCGGCACTCTGTACGCGTTCTGTCTGGGTCTGCCCTGCATTGTTTACATCGGCAACAGCCTGTTGGGCGGTAAGATCAAATGCCTGTGCGATCTGATCAACATGGTTTTTATTGTCCAGCACCTCCTGCCCCATCTGGGTAACAAGTTGTTTTGCTTTCTCCACTGCCTGTTCGGATGCCTTGGCTCCCTGTTCTGCCAGTTCGGCATTTCCTTCTGCTGTCTCTGCCCCTGCCTGAGCGGCTTGGGCGTTGGTCTCTGCGGTCTTGGAAGCCTGTTCTGACAGGGCTGCGTTGGTGGCGGATGTCTGCGCCTGTTTGGTAAGGTTCTCTACTTTTATCACCTGCTCATCGATGCCGGAGACTGATTCCACCAAACGTTCTACTTCCTTACGGTCTTCCGCTGTCTGAACAGCATCCCCAGCAGTCTTTTCGGCATAATATTTAGCGTTATCTTCTGCACGCTCCGGGAGATCTTCCCGGCCATGAGCCCAGCCTTCCGCCTGTTTTTCGGATTCCGCTGCCTGATCTGCGTACTCTGCCACTTTCCGAACCGCCTCGTGGAAGATATTCGGATTCTCTCCACCGTCGAATACTTCCGGCTTCGGACGGGATTTGACCTGCAGCTTAATCTTGTATTCCGTCTGGCCGGATGTGTCATCAGTCAGATAGATAAAAGCAAACATGTTATAGTTTCTGGTAGCGCCGTCATTCTCCAGCATGGAATCCGGGATAATTACATCTGTCACTCCGTCCTTGGTGACACCGACACGGTTTAATGCTGTGCCGCCGGTCTCCTGCAGGGAAAAGTGGATTGCTACCATAGACGGAAGATGTAAGCCCTGGATCCGGAGGGTCTGGCCATAGTCGTACTGCCACAGGCCATAAGCATTGGCCATGGTGGTGTCTGGATTAAATATCGCTGTAATCATTTCATCCCTCCTGTTCTGGGGTTTTTTCTTCCTGATTTTTTTCTTCTCCCTGTTCTGTCTGTTCTTTTAGCAGCTCCTGCCGCTCTCTTGCAGCCGCCATGGAGATCTCACTGCAGGCATCCTTCCGAAGATCTGCCAGAATCCCGGATATGATCCCGTCCAGTATGGAGGATGGTAGTCCTGTCTGTTCTTTTACATTAACCACTGTATTCATCAGTACGTTTTTTGCGTCTTCAATCACCAAAACAAGAGGTATTGCTGTTTCACTCATGACATATTCTCCTTTAACTCTTTGATTTCTTTATATAGATTCTGGATCAACTTTAGCATCGGCGGAATCAAGGTTCTGTAATTCCAGTCCTCAACAGAGGTATCCGGATTGACCATTGCGCACTCCGGGAACGCCCGGTAAACATCCTCTGCGTAAAATCCCGGGAGAGGCTTGTCTACAAAGCGGTCTCCCTTTATTAAATATCCCTCTTTGTACTTAAACCAGACCACCGGGATATCCAATAATTTCTCTGCTTCCGTGTCTTTTAGCATGGCAATATGGTCTTTGTATCGTTTTGATGATGAGGACAGCGCTGCAATGATCGCAGTACCGCTTTCCCGGACAAGATGTGTTCCTCCACTGGTTGTCGGAAGTCCTTTAAAAATAATTTCTCCCGTGGATCCATCTCCAAAATCACCGCTGCGGGTCGCATAAACATGCAGACCATACTTAACCGTCAAGGCTCCATCATCATACGAAAGTCTGGAATCTCCCAGCTTGATAGCTGCCCCAACAATAGCAAAAGAACCATTGGACGTATTAAAAGTGAAGCTACTTTCCCGTCCATTGAAATCACTGGAATAAAATCTTAATCCGTTTGTACCAATATATACACCTTTTGTTTTTGATGTCAGCCCTGTACATCCATTGGCAATGGATGCATTGCCAATGTTAAATCCGCCAATCGTCGCATTCAGGGCTTTCAGGTCATCCACATCAATGTACTTGCCTTTGACATAAAGCTGATTGTTATACATATAGATCCCGTCCATGGCGCCATTGTTGGTAAGCATGGCAAGGATATCCGCCGGTGAATAACTGTGTACCACCTCAGGATTGTACACGTAGACGTAGGCTCCGGATCCGATGCTTGCAAATCCTCCGATCGTAAAATTTTCGTACCCCTGTGTATTGGGTGTTGTAACCGGTGCGGTAAACCGGAATTGCTTCCAGGTGCTGGTTAATGCACAGCTGTAGCTTACACGGTTAAGAGAGACTACTATCGTGCGTGATGTATTTGATTTCAGCCACACACGGATTTCGTACTGTCCTTTTGCCTTTACCGGGTTGTTGTTGCTGTACCTGGCAGATATAAAGCAATCCCCAGATGTACCGTACAATCGCACAGCCTTTGTTTCGCCATCCGGATCCGATTGTCCCTGCATGATAGATCCGGAAGTGTTCCAGTACTGGTTCAGGCTCTCTGTAGAGAGGTCAGAGCCTTTCAGGAGGTTTCCGGTTTTCTGATCTGCATAGATCTTGGCTTCAGACAATGCCTGTGCTGTTTTATTGGATACATAGGATTCCGTAGCAACCGCCGCTCCTGACAAACTAAAGGTACTGGCATTAATATTTACATTTCCATTGTCGTCAATAGAAAACGTTGTCTGATTATAAATATTCTTTACACTAATTCCCTTTGCATTAATATATTTACCAGCAAGAGTTCCTGATAAAATATAATCCGCATTGATATAGAGCATCCCATTTTGAATATAAATTCCCTGGCTTTGCCCTCCATTGGTCAGCTTATTAAATACTTCTGTTTGTCCAAGGCTGGTATCGTATTTGTCGATTGCACCATTGACATCAGAAATATCCACATACTTTGTATCAATCCAGTCACTGGCACTATAATAGCCGCTTTCTCTTTCGTAAATGCATATTTTGATTTCTGCCTGACCGTTCTGTGTGGAAGTGATCCATAAGTCCCCTTTATGATACGGAGGATTTGGCCGTGATACAAAGATCTGAGCCTTTCCGTCTATTTTGTCAAATACAGAACTTGGAGGCTGGATAGTTAATTCCACCCAGGAATTTCCATTCCATCTGTAATATTTTTGTGCTCCGGTGTTGTACCACATATCACCGATATGTTCTGTTTTTAATTCAGACGTACTCCAACTGTATGATGGATCCGTTGACTGATACCAGGTTTCCGCTTTTTTATCCGTCTGCTGCTCCAGTGCTTCAATCTGTTGTCTAAATTCTCCGTTTATAAAGGAGTTTAAAGCAGTATCATCTGTATATTTGCTGGCTTTCACCCAGTCATAAGACGAGTAACTTCCAGACATCCGGGAAGTCTGGCAACGCATAATATCTCCATCGCTTCCCTGAACCCATAGATCGCCTATGTCGTAAGGAGGCTGCGGAGTTAATACAAAAACCCGGCGTTTTGAATCAGCTGTGTCCAAAGCATCAGCTGCATCCGCCAGGGCCTTCGTTACATCCGTATCTTTTACCAGCTGCCATTTCCATGTATAACCGTCCTTTAGGAAACGGTAGGAAAATCCTTTTGACTTCCAAAAAAACAAATCTCCCATATGTTTTTGACGGTCTGCTTCCGTAGTCCACTGGGATGCGGGAATATTCTGTAGCGTAGGCTCATAATCATAATAAAACGTCTCAACCTGACCATCCACCTGCGCCTGGATACCTTCTATCTCAGGAGTATACACATTGTTGATAAAAGCATTGAGTTTATTTTGGGCAATCTCGTCAATCGTTTTTCCCTTTAAAGAAAACGTATCTGCTACAATGTCAATTCTCCCTGCGTCCGCGTCTGCCCGAAACAATACCTTCCCCTGTGCATCTTTGACTACAAATGCCCCTGTATTGATCCAGTCTGCGTTTAATCCGATTGTGTTCAGGATTTTTGTGATCATCTCTCCATCTACAAGAGCACCAATATTCCAGCTTTCTCCACCATTGGTAGACATCGCCCATCCTTTGGCATTAAACTTTATCAAGACTGTAGATTCTTCCAGGGTAGGTTTATCTCCAAAATACAGGACCATGCTTCCATCTTCCAAAGTTTCCGTAAATGGATATAGTCCATTTCCTGTAATCATGGCATCCTTCAGATCTTCTATTGCTTTTTCCCATTCTGTTTTATTCTGAGATAATCCATTGAGAAATTCTTTACGAAGTCTTGTTGCTTCACTATATCGCGTCAGAGCTTTTCTTACCGGCGATTCTGCACTGCAGGAAAAAGTCTGTGTTCCGCCTCCGTTGTACTGGATTCCGGTAATGATTGTTTTATACATATTGTTCTTGCGATCTATCACAAGCCCAATGTCACCAGATTCCACAGAAGGATCACTTTGACAAATAACATTCATAGGGCGAAAACTTAGCCCATTTAATCTTTTTCCCAGATATTCTGCTACCTGGGACCCTTTCCCCTCTTGAATCAGCTGATTTCCTGTAATTTCCAGCACATACCCATCTTCTCCGTACTGATAAACAACATCCGTGTCGGAAGTTCCGCCTTTATTTTCTTCTGTAACGCGTATTCCTGTTATGGTCACATCATCTGTTTCAATCAGGCTTCCGCTTTTCAAAGAGTTCATTTTGACTACATCGGCATTTTTTTGTAAATCATCAGGTTGATGATTCAAGAGATTTGTCTGGTACCACCGAAGAGTAAGCTGTCCAGAATTATTGATTTTTGCATATTTGCAGGCAATCTGAGCCACCCATTGAATCACTTGCCGAAATGTCAGCGATGAATCATCTGGTCTGGTGTTTACTATAAAATCTGAATTATCAAACGTTGCTGTATCTGGCGCAAGAGAAACATTACAACAGCTACATGCATCCTGGAGAATTTCCCGAAGTGTTGCAGGGTATTTTAATTTGCTCTTTGTGTATGATTTATCAAACCATATCATTTTATCAAATGCTGAAACTGTAATAATATCTCCGGTATCTTTTCCTGGCTCTGCATAAAAAATTCCTTTGTCCAGCCATTCTGTTTCTCCATTTATTTCAAGGCCAGATTTTGGACGGAGTTCTGCCCCGGAAAAACTTTTCTTTGTCAAGGACCCATCTGTATTATCAATTCTAATGACAAGCTGCTTCGCGATTGCAGATCCTATGTCAAAATTTCCGGTATTTGATACCTCATCCGTAATGCTGAACTGAAAAAGCCCAGCATCCCCAACCGTTTTTGTGTTTCCATCAGAAAAGGTGATCTTTACCTGATTATGCAGTATTCTGTTGTCTTTAATTGCCTCTTTATATGCATTTGTTGTCGGAATCATGAAATCACCTCTGTATAATGTCTACTGATACACTTTTGTAATAAAAAGTATCATCTATCCATCCTAATTGTTCCTTTGATAAAGTCCCTCTGTATGACTGTATAGTTACATCTATACCATCATCGTGAAATGAAAACGGGAAATACCCCGGAACCAAAGTATTTTTTATCAATACTTCCTGTTGTTCCGTAAGTATTCCCCATTTAATTGATATTGTTTTCTTTTCTGCTACCGGATCGCCGACCATATATCCTGCCAGTGTCCGCCCAGTGTCGGAAGTCCATATAATCTCATCGTTTACCGACAGACTCACTGGTGCAGGGAGAGTCTTGCTCCCTGACCATAGTATTTTTCTTTCTGCCATCAGTCTATCCCCACTGTGTTATATCTAATGTCCATAATTTCCTGTGCCGCCTTGTTTGCTCTGGCAATCTGAGCACTATCCAAATAAAATCCCATATCAGATAAAGCTGCTACTATTCTCATTACTGCTCGATTTATGATATTTTCCAGATTTTCTCTGGTAATTCCCGATCCGCCTGCTGCCCGTACAGCTTCCATGGCCATTTCACGGAGTTTATTTTCCGGAGCAACAATTTCACCGTAACGCCGATTATCTCCAATCATTGCCAGTTGAGGGGAATTTCTTTTTACAAAACCACCTTCGGCCAGATATGGAATTTCCGGTACTCTTGGAAGACTGAGTCCGTAGTGTCCATAGTGTCTGGTTCCTGTAAACGGATTTGTAAAATCGTAGTTGAATGAAAAAGCATTTTCTATTGCCGATAATCCGGAATTCAATTTACTCATTAAGCTGTTCACAATATCAATGACCGTATTAAGCGGCGTTTTTGCCAATGATATCAGACTTTCAAATATATCACCAAAAACATTTTTGATACTTTCCCAAGCCGATTCCCAGTTTCCTGCAAACACATCCTGAACAAAATCAATAATTCCATTAAATACATCTTTTATTTTGCTCCAGATTTCTTCTACTCTGTCCAGGAAATTATTCAGTATCTCTCCCAGCGTTCCAAAACTTTCTGACCAGTCTGTAGCAAATACACCTTTTACAAAATCTATAAATGGTGTAAAAATATATTTCTGCAGAAAGTCAAATACAGATCCGGCAATTGTCTGAAATCCCTCCAGTATCTGTTCAATCCCATCCCAGCACAGGCTGAAATCATCTGTAAACGCGCCTGTACAAAAATCCAGAAAACCTCCCAGAATATCTGAAATCCCTTTAAATACATCACCGGCAACCGCAAGAAGATCAAGAATGATCTCTCCGATTCCTGCAATGATCGGCCGCAGTACCGGCATGATTGTATTTACAATCCACTCTACAAAAGGAACTAAAGCTGTTTCCCATAAAGCTTTTAGATTGTCAAAAATCTTTCCCAACAGATCAGCAATCCCATTAAGTGCAGGCTGAACATGTTCTGCCCATACAGTACTGAATTTTTCTGCCAGATAATCCAACACCGGCGCAATATACAGATTGTATGCATCTGTAATAGTTCCGACAATGTCAGAGATTCCTTTCGCCAAAGAATCAAAGAACGGTTTTAAATGCTCATCATATACCTGGTTCAGCTTTTCAAAAGTTTGTACATCCGATGTATGCACCGCATCAAATACAACACGCACCTGTGACAATACTGATTCCAGGGCAACCTTGATCCTATCTGTGTTTTGGGTTATAGGTGTTACAACAAGCCCCAGGAAGTCTCTGTTGAATTTCCCTCCAAGGTCAAGAACACCAAGAAAACCATCGGAAAACACCCCTATAATATCCGCTGTAATTCCCTTAGCATCCTCACCGGAAAAAATATCAAAGATATCCGCACATGCTACTGCAAAATCACCTGTAAGCTCTGCAATTTCTTCGGATACATCAAACAGGGAAATAATCCTTTTCTGAATATAGGTCTTACTTTTCTTCAGATATTTTTCAAATCCACCAATCAGATTGTCTGCTGCCGTCAGACCGATTCTTGCCGTTGCACCTACAATCTTTCCCAGGGCTTCTGCAATTTTATCCGCACACCGATTAGCTGCCTTAATCAACTTGGGGTTTGTAAATATCTCATTTAAAGTCTTACGGATATTTTCAAGACTTTTCTGTATGGAAGCGATCTTATTTTCAGAATCCCCGAACCCAATCTGGAATCCTCTTTTAAAAATATCCGCAAGTTCTTTGCAACGCTGAATTAAAGACGATACTCTTTTATCAACCTGGTCGATTATTGTCTCGCCCCGGGAAAGGCTACCGAAATCAACAGTACTTCCCCCGATTCCTGTGTTCCCTGCCCCGGAGCCCCCGGTGAAATCAGAATTGCCGTCTTCTGGACCATCATCCAGTCGGTTGATCTGGTCGAATCCCATCAGCGCACGCATTTCTTTAGCGGCCTTTCTTGCGGCTTGTCCGGCCTTTTTGCTGGATCCGGCCAGATCGTCAGCAGATGCAGCCGCTCCCTCCATTCCAGACCCGGCGCTTACTGCTGCCGCTCCCATTTCAGCAATCTGCCCTCCGGCAGAAGATCCCTGACTCTTCTTTCCAGTAATCAGCTCCGTAAATGCCTTAAAAGCATTGGCCAGAGTTGCCAGTTTCCCGATCAGGGTGTTTACTACCTTGATGATAGGTGTAAACAGATTAATCAGCCCCTGGCCGATCGTTGCCTTTAAACTGTCAATCTGTAATTTCAGGATACGAACCTGGTTCGCCCAGGAATCCGAGGTACGTGCAAAATCCCCGGAAGCTGCAGAAAGCTGATTCTGTACAAATTGATACCGGAGAGCAACCTTTTCTGCCTCTGACATAGCCTGAGTGGTCTTCCCGAAGCCATTTGCCAGTGCATAAGCATCCAAGGCGCTTTGGGTCATAACAACGCCAAGTTCCTTCAGGGATTCCGTCTCCCCGGTAAACACAGATTTCAGCTTTGTATATGCCTCGTCCTGACTGATGTTATAAAAAGAAGCAATATCTCCGGCAAGTCCAGTAAGTGTAGACCCCATGTCGTAGGCGGCTCTTTCTGAAAATCCAAAGGACTTCGCCATAGCTCCAAAGGTTCCGGTAAACTTCTTTGCCATTGTCTCTGACAGACCGAAGTTTCCTGCTGCCGACTTCGCAAATTTATCCACCTGGGCTGTCATGGAAGGGAATGTCACATCTACTACATTCTGTACTTCCTGTAAATCTGATCCCAGTTCCAGACACTGTTTTCCAAAATCTGCAAGTTTCTTTACTCCGAAGGCAGCCGCAAGAGCAACACCTGTCTTTTTGGCAAGATTCATCACCCCGGACATTTGCTTATGAAATTTTTTCTGATTAACAACCAGATCAAGGCCAATCTCACCTACACTTGTAGCACTCATATATCTCACCTACCTTAAAACGCAAGGTAGGTACGCGCTGCTACTCTTTGGTGCAGCCTATTGACTCTTGCCCTTGTCTGAAATTCAATTTATTAATAGCTCCGCAGCGCGGGCATTTGATTTCTCCTTTTACGACATCTGCTTTCATAAGCGTCCGCCCACATTTGTTACATTTTATTTTTTCAATTTTTCACACCTCCCGCCATGGATATGAACGCTTTCTTAAATCCTTCCAGAATGTCATTCATATCTTCTGGTTTAATCTGTTTTGCCCGTCTGGCTCTCCATTCATTACGGATCCGTTTCTGTTCCTTGGTAAAGTGCTTCAAAACTTCCTTATCTTCCTCTGATCGGATGGAAACAATACGTCCGAGAGCTGTATCCGGTCCCAACCCAACAAGGAGATCTCGAAATTCGCTCCATTTCATTCCTGCCGGAAGTTCTTTTGATAGGCGTATCCCGTACTGTGACTGGAAGGAAGACACAATCAAATCAAAATCTCCCTCCAAATCATAGTACGGGTCACTACTCTCCCGTTTCGTTCTCTCCCATGACAAGGTTCATTGCTTCCTCCACAATGACCATCAGGGATTTTGCAGAAAGTTTTTTCTTTCCTTTTTTGATATTGCAGATCTTTTCTACATCCTCCGGTTTGAAGATCAGGTTCAACGCCTCTTCTACCGCCTGAAGCTCCCCTTTGTTTCCAAACGCACCCATAAGACGCAGCATAGTTTCTGCATCTGCATTTACTTCTACTTCCAAGGTTCCAATCTGCATAATTGGATTTTCGTCAAAACTAAGTTTTTCTGTAATGTCTACTACTTTTGCCATGTTATTCTCCTTTCGGTGTAACGGTTGGTTTTCCATTGCTCATGATTTCAAATTCTAAAGGTGCTACTGCAGTGGAATCGCCTGCTCCTACATTTGTTACATTGATAACCGCTTTCGGGAACTCTACTTTTGTTCCGTCTGGGAACGTCCACTGGAAATTCTTTTCCACCTTTCTTCCATTCTCAAATGTCAGCCCGGCAACCAGATCATTTCCTTCGTCTCCTACGTTTCTCTTTGCTGTAACAGTGATAGTCACGCCTTTTCCGGTCATTAACCGGCGCACCCAGCCCTGTGTATCAAATGGTGTCCACTCTTCAATATTGTTGTCAAATGCAACTCCAAAAGTCTCACAGTCTGCAATATTGACATAAGATGCCGGGCCTTCGGCTGCAGCTTTGTCAATCTGAAACTGGTTTTCATAACATGGATATACTCCTGTTGCTCCTGCCATATGCTATTCTCCTTTCGCATAAATAAAAGCCGCCTCTATGACCATTTCATAGATGCCGGAATCATCTGTTCCAACATCCTGTATTTCATAAAGCGGCTGGATAAATTTAATTGTCTCATTGTTAATCTGTGCTTCTCTTGTGGTCGTCAAAGCCTCAAATAAGGCTGTGGCTGCCTTTTCTGTATCTCTTGGGGATTTATTCCAATGAACCAGAAGGGTAACGTATTTCGTGCCGTAGGACTCCAAAAAGGCTCCTCCTATGGCGGTCTTGTAAGTATGCTGATGTTTACTGTGATAAACTCCAATGGTTTTATCCGGTTTAACATCCAGCTTTCCCATATAGACCTTTTGAGGCTCTGTAATATTCAGAGAAGCAATATAATCTCTTACATCTGCCAGTGTCATATACCAGTCAACCTCCTGTAGATATTTTTAAATGCCTTTACCGCAAAATCAGCCTGTGATCCACCCGGAATCCAGTCTTCATACCATTTTCCCCGGGCATTTGGATTTTCGTCTTTCTGGAAATGATACTCTGGATGAAAATACAGGCGTCGTGCATAAGGTGTGCTGGAAACAATGGACACTTTTCCTTTACTGCTATTAGAGTAATCTACAAAAGTGCTTTCATTTTGCAGGTTTCCGGTATCCCGTGGAAATACCTGTGCCTGCACCACTTCGGTATGAAGTGCTTCCGCCGTCTGCTCCAAAGTTGTCACCTGGGCCTGTGTAAGCTGCTTTATTTTCGGCATATTCAGTTTTACAACCGAACTTACTTTGATCATACCAGCATCACCTCCACATAGTTTACACTTCCATCTGGGTTCCGGGCTTTCATACCCTGCGCAATCTGGCGTTTCACTCCCATTATCTCTGCTGTACCGGAAGATATCGCCGGAAGCTCCGGACAGGGGTCAACGCTGATCAGGGCAGTGCCTGTGATCTGTATCAGCTTCTTTTCCGCAGTGTAAACGGTTCTTGCCTTATCCTGGTAATTGCATTTCCCCTTCCAGGTGATTGTCTGAAGAGGTTCGCCGTATACATTCAATCCCTCCTGTTCAAATTCCAGGATGATATCTGTTTTACACAGCTTTTCCGGTACTAATTTCGGATATCTCATACCATCACCTCAACAATCCGCAGCACAATCCAGTCTGGCAGAGCAGTGCATAATCATCCCTTTTCATGGCAATGCCCCTGTCCGTGAATACGTTCCAGGAGCTGCCGAACTGAGCTGATACGCCGTTGATGCTGTATGAACTCAGAACACTGCTGATCTCATCCGCATTTTCGTATTCAAACTCCGCCTGGCGGCACACAACCTCCTGAATCACATTTTTCTGGAACTCTGTCAAATTATCAAATCCCCGGCCTACAATCCGGTTGTAGGTCAGGGTGTCGATATGTCTTGATGCCTGGATGAGAAGTCTCCGAAGGCTGTCGCCGGGAATCAGGCTGCCCCCATAACCTGATTCATAATACAATTCCGTTGCATATGGAATATACGGCATCTATGCCACCTCATTTCTTTGCAGGCTTTGTCTTTGATTCCTCTGGCTTTTCGTCTGCCTGGGGCGTTTCAGTCTCTGCAAGTTTCTCTTTTAAGACTTCATTTTCTTTTTTCAGAGCAGCATATTTCTCATAGGGAACATTTTTCCCTGTACCATAGGCTATGATCTCTCCATCATCAGAAAAGATATCAAAGCCATCATTCTGATAGTATTCTTTCTGCTCTTCTGTGATCGTATAGACCTTATTTCCTTTTTCTGCTCTCATCAGCCCTGTGCCTCCCTGTTAATAGCAATACCACAGGATTTTCTTTCGATCAGGAAGGTATCTGTATAGTACCTGTTCTGATATACGTACTTATCTGCAGTACGGCTGTCAGTTCCCGGGGTAAACAGCTTCATATATGCGTATTTATCGCGGGAGATTACACAGGATGGATGTACCAGCATCATGTGGATCTGCTTTGCATCTACTGCCGGAGCGCATCCATCTGTGAAATTGTATTTTGTCTTAAATCTTGCAGAGGGTACAGGTTTCAGCTTTACATCATCCAGTCCATGTACCTGACGGTTGATTACACCTGCAGCTCCTACGCTCATGGTTCTTGTAATGCCATCTGCGTTTTTCAGAAGCTTCTGCATTGCAGAGGTCAGATATAAGATTCTTCCTTCCTGTGGAACAGATTTATCATCCATGATCGCCATCTGCTCATCAAACCATTCCAGGATATTAGATACTGTAAGGACTGTCTCATCCACAACTGCACCTTTGGATTTATAGGAAGTTGCCTCTGTAAGAAGCTTAGAAAAACGATAGCTGTCCTTCTCCGGGATTGCCTGCTCTTCCTCAAAGACGTTCTGGATATTTGCAATCTCCGTCACCAGATTGGTTTCATCCACGTCCATAGGATCAATGGCAAACTCAATATCCCTGTCATGGGTGAGCTTTTTCGGTTCCCAGTCGTTGGACACTGTTCCAGTATTGAATCCCATATTGGTTCTGTTGTGGTCCTTGTAACCGGATACCGTTAATCTTGGGATCTTAATTGTCTGGGCGTTCATAAACTTGATACCAGAGTTGGACTGGGTAAGCTCATAAGATACCAGTTCCCTTTCGTATTTCTGTGCCAGCTGTCTCTCAAACTGATCTGCGTATTCGTATACTGCCATATTTCATTCTCTCCTTTATTTTTTATTTCCGAAGATTGCCGCCAGCTGATCCTCTGTAGTCGAAGCACCCTGTCCTCCGCCGGATCCAATCTGACGGAATCCGCTCTGAGGTGTCTGTGTACTTGGTTTCAGCTGTGGCAGCTCTTCCATCACTGTGTTTAATGCTGCTTTTAAATTCTCTTTGTTGATGGTTCCTTTTTCATCTGCGACCTTTGACAGATCTGCCAGTTTCAGCACATAGGGCATGGTTTTCAAATCAACCCCAAGCTCTCCGGCCAGAAACATTGCTTCTTTCTCAATGTTTGCCTGCTGTGCTGCAGCCTGCGCCTGTGCCGCCTGCTGCTGAAGTGCATCAACATCAGGAGTATTGGCCGCCTGTTGCTCTTTGTATGCTGCGATCGCCTGATCCACCTGCTCCCTAGTGAGGTTCTGCTGTTTAAAATAGCCTTTCAGGACACTTTCCTCTGTGGCAGACTGCTTTCCAGCAACAATATTAGCCAGCTTTTCATAATCAAACTGAAAGGGCTGTCCTGCCTGCTGATTATTTGTGTTCTGCTGATTTCCCGCTGCTCCACTGCCTGGATCTCCTCCTGTCGGATCACCTCCCGATTCTGCAAAAAGCTGCAGGTTCATGGGGATTTTCATTGACTTGTCCATTTCTCTTCTCCTTTACAGTTTTTTGTGCGCTGTCTGCGCCTGACAGTTTTATGTGTGTCTCACAAAACAGTTGATAACCCGGTGTCTCCGCGTAGTTTAAGCTCTTCGGAGCATAAAAATAAGACGCTTCACCCTGCGTCTCAACGGGAGATATCTGGATCACCGCCTTTCTAATCTGCAAAACACCAATCATCAGCCAGCATATCAGCCTGACTCGCAAGCCACCCCATCTGAACACCACTTGTGCCCACAAAAGCTATAGCTGTATTGCCAATCGCATCGTGTTCACAGTTCACAATCTCACCGTCAGCATCTTTGTAAGAAATGCCTGTTGCAAGTTGGATATACTGGTTTTTACCATTCCAACCTTTACGTTTTAATTTCAATCCTCGTTTAACGTACTTGATTGCATCTCCAAAACCAAATGCTGCTTTTCCACCCAAAACAGGGCAATTCGTTTCATCTGCAATAATCCATTCATCAGATGCCACATTCGAAAGAGTATATTCAACTCTCTGTGTTTCTCTGATATCAAGAAGATCTCCCTGATCAGAGTCCTGTGGTCTGCACTGAATCATTACTGTCTGTTTTTCTTTATCCCAATACCAATAACCACCCCACGACGGAAGTTTTACTTTCTTACCTTCCTTCATTTCTCTTAATGCTTCTGTAAATTTCATAACTTTTCACCTCGTCCTTTCTTAAAAATGGGTATAAAAATAACACGCATATTTTGCGTGTTGATAACGTTGTTTTCTGCTATACTGAACAAAAGGAGGTATAGCGCTATGTTAAATGTCGATAAAATTTCAAAGCAGGTTCTTCAATATCTACTGAATTGTCCCGACTGCACTTTTTCAGTCAACAAAGGATTTCCTTCCAACATACCAACCGAAGAACTTCTTTCTTCTATTGATTTTTTGGAAAAAGAAGGATATTTAACCACATCCAGAGTTCCCAGCGGTGCTTTGATTTCTGCAACTCTCACTCATAAAGGGAAACACCCAAAAGAGTTTAATTCCATCGCTTTGAAACGTTATTTACTCGATAAATGGGTGGATATTCTCGCCCTAATCATTTCTATCCTTGCCTTTATAGGAGCATACCGAGTTGAGTTCAGCGCATTATTACGGCTATTAATGCAAGGACTGACAAGATAAAAGCCATCTTTGACGGAACAGAAAAATCCGACCAACGATACCAAAGTTTTTCTTTTTTCATTTTGCACTCACCTTTCTAAATGGGTATAAAAATATCACCTGTCATTTCTGACGGTGGTATGAATAATCTATATTTGCTAAACCAAAGGATTATTGGCGGGTGTGCCCTTTCCCGCATTTCTTTTGACCCGGTAGGTGCGTAGCAGCACAATCTCTACTTCAATAATCCTTTGGGTAAAGCCACTATTACTATATGAATATTATACAATAGCTATTCCTTTTTGTAAAGCATCCCATTTTTTTCTATTAATTTTTTGAGATTTTTTTCTCGGATTCTGTAAAATGTCATAACAGAATTTTTTAGTTTACTATCATCTGTTTCAAGAACCACTCGTACTACCACATTCAAGTTTGTTTCCGGTAATTTCTTCACCATAAACACCGTACCCTGATGCTTTATATCCTTTATGATCAGATCTGGAGACGAGACACTTTCCTCTCCGTACTTTTCAAATAAATCATAATCTTCCGGATGCCGTTCTTTGATGTGATCTATACGCTCATTTGTTACAATAATTTCGTCTGTCTGAATCTTTCCAAATTCTTTTTCAAGTACCTCTATATTTATCTTACCCAAATTCCGTATTTCTGTCACTGAGCTTTCCTCATTCGCACTTTTTAAGTTGATTATACCAGAATCAGCAACTTTTTCAATCGGTTTCGCTATTAACTCCTTCTGCATTTTCCACTCTACTCTTCTGGCTGCGTACCTTTTCTGATTTTCCTCATCCAGGGAATTTTTCTCTAACCGGCTAAACCTCTTCTCCTGCCGTTCTGCGTACTGCTGCCGTGCTTCCTCTTTGGCATTCTGTCCAATCGCTTCCAGCTCTTCCTTCGTCCAGGTATCATCCGCTGTGGAAATCCCAGGGAAATATGTAGTATGACTGTCTTTACAGCGTGGATGATAAAGCCCATGAGCTACCGCAGTGCTCATAAGTGGATAAGAACCATCTTTCCTGCTTCCGCCGCTCCATACATCATCAATCAACACCTTTCCGCAGAACGGAAGGCACTTCGGACAAGGATTTCCGCGCTTATTTACAATAACCGTATGTATTCCCCATTCCTGACGTTTCACACCCTCGCCCTGCAGGTAAGCACGCTTGCAGGCTGTCCGGATTGCCATATCTGCATAATCAGCTATGGTATGCCTTGCCCCATTGGAATACTCCACACAATTCAATCCTGCGGAGAGAAAATCCTTTGTGGCCATATCCACAGCTTTTTCGTAGGTTCCAGCTCCGGTATTGGCATAAACCTGGGCGTTGAAGATTACTTTTCGGTACTGATCGTTGGCCATACGCAGGACTGCTGTCTCAGCCTTTTTCATATCGTCTGAAGTGGCCTTTATGAGAGCTTCCAGCTTTCTTTCATTCAGCTTAAAAAACTCTGCTGTAGCCCCTTTGGAAATCCTTTTTGCCGGAAAACCTTTTTTAATGGCTTCCAGGATCACAATCTCCTGATCCATTTCTCCTTCTGATCTGGCAATGCTAATCAGGGTTTGAATCTTTTTATTGATATCCTTAAACTGCTGACCATACTTCTTTTGATTAAACTTTTTATATTTTTCCAGCGCTTTCAGCTGTTCTGCCTGCCACATGGACCACTGCTTTTTCTCGTCAATTTCTTCCTGCTTGTGCCGGCGCAAATTCCGGATCATGGAACCGATCAGCTCATTTTCGATTGCTTCAAAAGCTTTTCCAATATCGTACTGGTCATTGATCTTTGACAATGGGGTCACCTCCCATTTGCATGTACCTTAAACCCCTGACTCTTAAACTGCCGGATCAGAGCTTTTAGCTGAGTAGTGCTTGTGCAATTATCGTTCCTTAATTCCGCATAATCACCTTTTTCCACTGCGTACACTCCCTTTGGAACCTGTTCCTTTGCTATCCGAAGAAGCCCCTGGAACTCCTTCCGGTTCATTCTGTATGTTCTGCTTGCTACCTTTACCTTCATGTGATCCTCCTGTATTCACCTTGAATCCACCAGCTTCCAGATTTACACCTGGCTCTTCCACTTCACCGATTCCCAGTTCTTCCTTAAGCCGCTTGATTTCCTCCTGTTTCCAGGTATCATCCTTATCATCGCCATAAAGCTCGTCCACTGCTGCATCTACCGACATGATCTGCCCCTGTCTGGCTTTGCTAATCGTCTCTATCTGGGATTCAAAGGACGGGTTTGCGTAATCTCCAAATTCTATCGTCACCTCTACTGGTTTTACAGGAAACCGGTAAAACTCGTTATAAGCTTTTAGTACAGTTTCTACCAGAAGCGGAATATCCACCTGCAGTGCATTGATGATGGTGTTTCTGGTATAAAGCGTAGTCTTTTCTTTTTCTCTCTGCGCCTCACTGTTATCCAGTTTTTTCACATCAATTCCAAGCGTTGACGGACTAATCAGCCCCTGCAGGCAGAGATCCAGGGCTGTACAGTAGGATGCCAGATAACTTTCATGAGGAATGTTAGGCTGCTCCACATCAATCATATTCTTGGCATTTTCTGACATATCGTTTCCCACTGCAATAAAACGGTTATCAAAATGGTTTGGTCTCATCAATTCTCCGGTTTCCGGATTTCTGGGGATCAGGCAGTCTGGAATATATTCCTTTGCGCGTCCCATGCGAACCGCATCCATCCATTGTGACCACACCTCATCAAAAGCATCGTAGGAATCTATCTTTTTATCAAAGATACTTTGTCCCCGTTCATCCCATTTCCCAGATTCATAGAACTGGATTGGCACAGCCATCATATATTTCCCTTCCGGCTTATCTGTTCCAAACGCCACATCTACCAGGTTTTCGGTCTGAGGGATGCTTTTTAAAGAAACCTGCGTCTCTCCCCGGTACAGCTCATATGTAATCATTCCGTATCCGTAATGCTCATAGAGAACATAATCCCGGCGGTCATGCCTGTACGCTGTTTTAAACACAATCTCCTTGATCCGTCCACGTTCTGTTACCAGTTCGATCCTGTCTCCCGGATAAAACTCAACGATCGGATACTGGCTCAGCTGTATATCAAAAGATATTTTAAAAGCCCCGTCTCCTATATAGAGAGTTTCTTTCACTGCCTTCTCCAGTTTTTTACGGAATTTATTGTCTTTATTAATCTGTTTCCATGCTTCCTGTGCTTCCCGATCTTTCTCAATCTGGATATCCAGATCTGCCAGGGTGATTCCTGCCAGGGTATCTACAACCAGTGCCGGAAGTCCTGTATGGATCTTCCTGATTTCCTGTCCCGGCGTACTCTTGCAGGCCCAAAACTTATATTTATCTACCCCTGTGTCAATCTGACTGTAGAGCTGCTGCAACTCCTCGCTGTCTCCGCGGTACCAAATCCGGTTTTTGATTGCATTCGCTTCATAGTCCAAAGGTTCATTGATCAGTATGTTGGCTGGACTGGCCTCCTGGACATTCAGCCAGCTCCGGATCCCACGTTTTACATTTTCGCTCAATCTTTTCGTCCACCTCATTTCTTATCCTCCTCGAAGCCGATCAGATGCCTGTAAGGAATCCAGGCGTACTGCTGGCTGTTAATTGTATGGTCGTGTCCGTCCTCCGGTTCATCCTTATCTTCTTTCCAGCTGTAGGAATCCAGCTCTGCCAGATGCTCTGTACAGGTATCTGTCACTAAATAGCATCCTTGCTGGATCCAGCCAATCTGCAGGTTGATTCGATCCAGAATCGCAACCTTTTTATAGCTGTCGTAAAAACTGTACAGGCATCCTTTCAGACGCTTATACTTGTTCAGTTCCGTAATCGTCGCCTGATCGGCATTATCAATAAACACATCCCTGGTAAATCCCCAGTCCTTCCGGCACTCTTCCAGAAATGCAATGAATTTTACTGCCGTATCCGAAGGAGCAAGGGGAATCTCCAGTTTTGCATTGTTATAAACCTTTTCTGCCAAGGTAATCAGCTTCCTGTCCTCTGTGATCCCCTGAAACACCATGGCAATGGTATCCGGAGATTTGCTGGAATACGAGGTATCCAATCCTGCTGTAAATTTCTTAAATTTCAGCTTTCCGGATTTCACCTGCTGCCGTACCCACTCAGCAGAAACTACATGCTTCTTCCGGTCAAAGTTCGGAAAGATCAGACCAGTTGCTTTTCCTCTAAGACCCTCAATCTTATTTTTCCAGATTTTAGTTCCTTTGGGCGTGTTCTGTATGATCTTTTGCAGTTTTTCCTTTGGAAGTCCTGCGTTATCCTTAAAAGAAAAGAACCAATGAACCCAGCCGGGTTTTGGTTCTTCTTTCAGCTCATCTTTAATTTCTTTTGGTGTTTCTTCTTCCCATTCCGGGAGGGGCCTGGAACAGTTGATATATTCCTTGTAAACATCTAGGTTCGGATCATCCGGATTCAGGGTTGCCATGAGATAATCACAACGCATGGCAGATTCCCGGACGAAATCTATATCTGCTGTATTGATCTCATCAATATACAGACATCCGTACTGGCCACCAAGAGCATCCTTCCATTTCCGTTTGTTTCCGTAGCCGATTACAAAAATAATCTTGTCCCCGGAGGACGTATGGAACAGGATGTGAGGCATCTTGTATTCGCCTGATCCGTTGCCCTTGTACTCTGCCAGTACACCAAAATCATCCAGAATTCCCAGATCTTTGTTGATGATGTTCTTTTCTGCTGCTCCGGTATCATCTGCAGCCAGGATATGAAGTTTCTTCGGGCTTTCGGCCACCTTCAGCATGAACTTGAAAAGGCCGACTGTGGTTTTTCCTGCTGCCGTGGTCAGGTTCCTTCAAGATACTCTACAGGAGCATCACATTTCAGGAAGGCTTTGTACTTCTCTGATAGTATCAATCTCTCAGAACTCATGAAGCTTAACCACCTCCCCGCATCTGCTGAAGCAGATCATCAAGCTTATTCTTTTCGGTTTCCAATACTCCTGACAATTCTACCTTATCCTTAAACATGCCAAGATGTTTTCCTAGCAGTTCCAGGGCTTTTAATTTATCAGCCATCTTGATTTCGCGTTCCAGTCCATCCTCACCAAAGGTTTTTACTTTCACCGACTGTATAGCAGCCGTGTCCTCGGGAGCTGCATCCGGCTTCAGCGTCGCCGTATCGGCATCTATCACGTCACTGGCATTTACAAAAGCAATCTTTGCCAGTTCCATTACTACCCTATCAGCATTAACCCCTGTCCGTTTACTACGTTCAGCCATTTTCTTTGCTATATGCGTTTGAATGTCAGGTTTTGTCAGGTTTTCACTCCCAATAGATTTCGCTGTATCCGGGCTGTAGCCGGCTCTGATGGCAGCCTGAGTGGCATTCAGGTCAATCAGGTATTCTTCCACAAATCTTTTCTGTTTCTTTGTCACTCAGGTTCACCTCCTTTTGACTGAGCAGTGGTTTTCGGTACCATGTGCAAAGGCATGATTTTATTGCATAAGAAGGGCACTCATATTATTCCGAATACTTTGTTATAAATGTCTTCTCATGATTATCTATCTGTCTCATCTTCATGTTGCTTTTTATCCAACTTTATAAATTCAATATCGTCTTCTTCCATCATTGTTTCCACATTTGTTCTCCCATATATATCTATCAGGTTGATTATTTTCCCTTCATAATCATCTTGATCATAATAAAAAATTATTGATTTTTCAGCTTTATCTATTATATTTTTTATTATATCTTCATCCGTTCGTCCCATTGATAAACCTAAAAAATATACTGTTGGATAGCCTGTAATCATTTCCTCTAACTTATCAAATACAACATTCTGTACAGTACCACATCGCTTCTGTATTCTTTGAAAAAACTTTTTAAAATAAATAAAATCCAACGAGATGTCTTCTGAATCAGGAATTCCTAATACCATTTTAGAATCATCTAATAAATTTCCATGCTGGTAAAAAATAGGTGTTTTATCAGAATATATCTCTGTATAAGTACTTGTGTAATTAAAATTAATAATATGTTTTGGGTAGATTCTCCTTATTTGTTCATATTGAATTGATTTCAATTTTTCTTGTTCTTTCTTCAAATAAAACGACAATACTTTTATTACTTCATCTAATTCACTTCTTGCATCTTGAAGAAAAAGTTTTTTATTAAAAATATTATCCGTACAATGTCTTAATGTTAATTTATAATAGTCCGTGTGCAAAATAAAGTATTTTCCTCGAAAGCATTCCTCAATTGGTCGATCTTGCGCAGTCCAAGGATCTTCTTGTTGCATGATAATTCCTCTTTTTGTTTT
>OGYI01001372.1_pt1 | contig 24159 bp, 16 predicted proteins | sample 1576521 | NCBI WGS metagenome assembly OGYI01 (sample SAMEA3541484, study PRJEB24748) | human gut metagenome | biome: human gut; feature: human-associated habitat; material: faeces | place: China | collected 2012
AGCTTGTTTACTATACCACTGCCGCAAGGAATCGTCAAGCACTTTTTACAAAAAAATCCATATTTTTTTACAGGTTATCATTGCTTACTTTTTCAAGTATTATTTTTCTATATATTTTTACAAATGTAAACATAAAACCTATTTACTCATAATATACCGAATCGCCTCCTGAATCTGTCTCACATACACCAGCTTAATCCCATCAGCTTTTTCCACCGAGCTTCTGCACACTTCCGGCAGGATCACGGTGTCAAATCCCAGCTTTTTCGCCTCCTGCACTCTCTGCCCCGCCATACTTACGGCACGTACTTCTCCACTAAGTCCGATTTCACCAAAAGCCATCAATTTATCTGGAATTACAATATCCTTCATGCTGGATGCAATTGCCAGGCAGATTCCAAGATCAATCGCCGGTTCTGTCATCTTCATCCCTCCGGCAATATTTACATAAGCGTCAGAAGAAGCAAGGTGAAGCCCAACTTTCTTCTCCAATACAGCCATGAGAAGATTGACCCTGTTAAAATCCGTACCCACAGCAGTCCTTCTTGGAATACCAAAATTACTCTCACAGACCAGTGCCTGAATTTCTACAAGAATCGGACGTGTTCCCTCCATAGAGCAGGCTACCACACATCCTGACGCATTCTCAGGGCGTCCTTCCAGAAGATATTCAGAAGGATTGGAAACCTCCTCAAGGCCTGAACTCTGCATTTCAAATACTCCAATCTCATTGGTAGAGCCAAATCGGTTCTTTACAGCGCGCAGTATTCGGTAAGAAGCATGTCTGTCTCCTTCAAAATAGAGCACAGTATCCACCATATGCTCTAACACTCTCGGACCAGCTACATTTCCCTCCTTAGTAACATGACCAACGATAAAAATCGTGATTCCAAGCCCTTTCGCGATCTGCATCAGCACATTCGTGGATTCTCTCACCTGGGAAACACTTCCCGGCGCAGATCCTATTTCTTCGTCAAACATGGTCTGGATGGAATCTATGATTGCTACATCCGGTTTCTTCCGCTCCATCACTTCACGCACTGTATCCAGATTGGTTTCGCACAAAAGCTGAAGATTCTCATTGAAAGTACCGATACGGTTAGCACGAAGTTTGATCTGACGCAGAGATTCCTCGCCTGAAATATAGAGGACAGAGCTTCCATTCTCTGCCAGATTCCGGCACACCTGCAAAAGAAGGGTGGATTTTCCGATACCCGGATCTCCCCCCACAAGAACCAAAGACCCGGGGACAATGCCGCCCCCGAGTACTCTGTCTAATTCACCTATTTTCGTCGTCTGACGCTCATCTTCCTTCAGACTGATGTCTTTTAAGATCACTGGTTCAGACTGTTGTCTGGAAACGGTCTTACCGCCTCCTGACGCCTTTTTCCCTGTGGAAACAGGTTCTTCCACAAAGGAATTCCATGCTTTGCAGCCAGGACACTGCCCCATCCACTTGGTGGATTCGTAACCGCACTCCTGGCAAAAATATACCATTTTTTTGTTTTTTAGCATTTTACAATTTTTACATCAACAGCTGAGCCATTTCCAAGCTCTACGCTGAAAGAAAGCTTTCCGCCAAGGTTGGTCTCCATTTTGCCTGTGCTTGCTCCGTCAAGATATACTTCATACTGAGCTTCTGCCTCAAGTTCAACCGTGATCTGTGCATCCTCCGGTCCTTCTACACGAAAACTCATCTGACTTCCATCCTGTGCAAGATCAAATACAGCGGTACCTGGTACGGACTCATAAACAAACATACCATTGCGTTCCAGCTTGGTGATCTCCTTGAATGTTTTTACTTTATACATATCTCCCTGATGGGGATAGTCTGAAACCTTTGATTTCTGGTTTTTCTCATAATCTCCAAAGCTGATGGTACCATTTTCCTCTGTACGGATCAGTTCCTTTACTACTGCCATGATGCTTGTCCTCCCTAAGACTCTTTCGTTATGTTCTCCAGCGGATTTCACCTCGCCAGATCCTTTTCACCGGTTCCCCGATGTTGTACATATTATATAATAAAACTTTTTTCTTTGCCAGTACCTTATATAAAATTTATAGTAATTTTAGAAGATTACGTTACTTTTCAAACAGGATCTTACTTCACTATAAAACGAATTTCTTTATTTCTATACTGTACCTGCACGATGTCTCCCCGCTTGATCTTGCCCTCCAGGAGCTCATTTGCCAGCCGGTCTTCTATCTTGGACTGAATGGCCCGTCGAAGAGGTCTTGCACCGTATTTAGCATCAAATCCGGCTTCCGCAATATAATCTACTGCAGAATTCGTCACATTCAGATGAATATCCATCTGTTCCTCACAACGTTTTTCCAGTGATTTCAGGAGTAGAAGTACAATTTTACGGATTTCCTCCTTATTCAGGGTGTGGAATACCATAATCTCGTCAATTCGATTCAGGAATTCTGGTTTGAAAAGACGGCGCACTTCTTCCATAACGCCGGATTTCATTTTTTCATAATCCTTTTTCTCATCTTTCTGGGAAATAAACCCAAGCTGCTTCGGTTCTACGATTGCCTGTGCGCCCGCATTGGAAGTCATGATAATGATTGTCTGTTTAAAATCCACTTTTCTTCCGTGGGCATCTGTAATATGTCCGTCATCCAGCACCTGAAGCAAAATATTAAACACATCCGGATGTGCTTTCTCGATCTCATCAAAAAGAATAACACTGTATGGATTTCTGCGTACTTTTTCACTGAGCTGTCCGCCCTCATCATATCCCACATATCCTGGCGGAGAACCGATCAGCTTGGAAACACTATGTTTCTCCATATATTCAGACATGTCTACACGAATCATAGCCTGTTCGCTGCCAAATACAGCCTGAGCCAGCGCCTTGGAAAGTTCTGTTTTTCCAACGCCTGTTGGTCCCAGAAACAGGAAAGAACCAATTGGACGGTTCGGATCCTTCAATCCTACACGACCACGTTTTACAGCCTGAGAAACAGCACGAACCGCTTCCTCCTGACCAATCACGCGTTTATGAAGTTCTTTTTCCAATTGAGCAAGGCGTCTGGTTTCTCCTTCTGTCAATCTTTGTACCGGAATTTTGGTCCAGTCGGATACAATGGAAGCTACGGCTTTTTCGTCCACTTTTCCGGATTTTCTCTGATTCTTCTTTTCTTCTTTTACTTGAAGCTGCTCAAGTCTGGCTTCTGCTTCCTTCTGTTTCTCCTGACATTCTTTGGCAAGACTTAAATAACCAGTTTTGATGGCACGCTCTTTCTCCTGAAGGATTTCCTGAATCTCACGGCTTAAATCCTCAATCTCGGAAGAAGCCTGATATCCGGAAAGCTGTACCTTAGAAGCAGCTTCATCAATCAGGTCGATTGCTTTATCCGGAAGAAATCTGTCGTTAATATAACGTACTGACATTTTAACTGCTGCTTCCAAAGCTTCATCTGATATTTCTACTTTATGATGTCTTTCATAGTATGGGCGAAGTCCTTTCAGGATCTCGTAAGCCTCCTCTTCAGAAGGCTCTTCCACGGTGACCGGCTGGAAGCGTCGCTCCAGAGCAGCATCCTTCTCTATATATTTGCGGTACTCTTCCAGAGTGGTCGCACCTATGATCTGCAATTCTCCACGGGAAAGAGATGGCTTCAGAATATTGGAAGCGTCAAGGGCTCCTTCTGCTCCGCCAGCTCCAATAATTGTATGAAGCTCATCAATAAACAGAAGAATCCCCTGATTCTCACGTACTTCATCCACGACCTTACGGATACGTTCCTCAAATTCACCTCTGTACTTGCTTCCAGCCACCATTCCAGACAGATCCAGCACTACCAGACGCTTGTCTTTAATCGTCTCCGGAACACTACCTGCAAGAATCCTCTGGGCAAGCCCCTCGGCAATGGCAGTCTTACCTACCCCTGGTTCGCCTACCAGACATGGATTATTCTTGGTTCTGCGGCTTAAAATCTGGATTAGCCTGCTGATTTCCTTTTCTCTTCCCACAACAGGGTCCAGTTTGCCCTCTGCTGCCATCTGGGTCAGATCACGGCTGTACTGGTCAAGCGCCGGCGTCGGGCTGCCTCCGAGATTTTGCATTGCCTTGGCAGCCTGGAACTCTTCCTGAATAGCCTCATTGTCATAGCCCATGGCTCCAAGGACTGCTGCGTAAAGCTTCTGGATGTTCACTCCCATCGTATACAAAAGCCGGGTTCCAACACAGTCCGTCTCGCGGAGCATGGCAAGGAGCAAATGCTCCGTTCCTGCCTTCTCACAGCCAGAATTCTGTGCCTCTGCCACGGCACTTTTCAGAACCTTCTCTGTTCTCGGACTGTATGGCGGCTTCATTTCAATCTCAGTTATATTTCCCACTTCTGCCGGAGTTACCAGCTTATCGATCAGTTCCACCAGTTTCTTGCCATCTACCTGAAATTCCTCCAGGACTCTTCCGGCAGTGCCTTCTGTCTCGCTTAAAAGTCCCAGTAAAAGATGTTCTGTACCAATATAGCCCAGTTCAAAATCAATGGCTGCTGCCTTTGCCAGTGTCAGGGCTGTCTGAGCCTGTTTCGTAAATTTATTTCGCATTGATCAATTGTTCCTCCTTACGCTAGTGTACAAACAAGTTGATTTCTCGAACAATCTCGCTTTTATTTCTCATATTCATCCAGAATCTCATCTATAAGACTATGCACTTCTTCCCTGGTCACATTATTGCAGCAGCCCCTTGCCAGCGCAACACGTAAATTCTGCTTCAATTCCTCCATAGCCCTTAACTTATCCACATCCAGACAGATTACTGCGCCTTTTCTTCTGTCAATGGAGACAAATCCTTCCTGGCGTAACAAGGAATAGGCCTTGTTTACAGTATGCATATTAATTCCAATGGTATCCGCAAGCTGTCTGACAGATGGAAGAGGATCTCCTTCCTGCAGCCGGGATGTGGCAATTCCCATAATGATCTGATTCATCAGCTGGGTATAAAGTGCCTCGTCACTCTGGAAATCTATCTCTATTACCATTTTATCCCTCCCTGTAAAAAATAGTGAATATCCCAAAAACAAAAGGACCGGAGTCATACAGCCCCGGTCTCTTCCTATCTTTCGTAATAAACACTTCGTTTAGATATAAGCCAAGCCATCTGCAAAGCTGGCAGCGCTCCCTATTCCTACTGAACCGGTGTCTCAGCTGCCGGTGCTTCTTCTGCCTTTACTTCACCCTCTGATGCCTTAGTCTCCTGCGTTGCTGCCGCAGCAGGTGCACTCTCAGCCGGTACTGAAGCCGGAGGAATCTCCACACCCAGAATCTTTCCAAGCTGTACTCTGTCAAGAATCAGATTGAATCCCATCGGGTTGATCACAAATGCTTTCGCCTGGTTGATAATGAGACCTGGCAGTTTGGCAAATGGAACCTTGGCTGCCCGAAGCTTCTTGCCTCTTGCAAATTTATCAAATTCCATAACATCTGTAAAAGCCGGCTGAAGAATATCCCCCTGTTTGTTCTTAAGATATGGAATGTTAACCTTGGTCGGGTCTTCCGGATCAGTAGCCATAGCTACCAGGAATTCAGATTTCTTAAGGTTCACGATCAGCTCTTCTTCCATTTCACGAAGGTTCACAGTGCGCTCCTCTTTCTTAATCGGGCGACGGAGCTCCTGCATAAAATAGATACCGGAAAGCTGAAGAGTGGAATTAAAAAGTGGCTGCTTCTTCGGCTCAAGCTGGCTGAAATCTGCCTGTCTGGCAATTCTGGTAAGTTCAACCTCAATCTGATTCTCTCCATCAACCCATACTACACTGTTTACACCGATTGCATAAAGTGTGCCGTAGAATCTTGGGTAGTCTTTCTTCTCATATTTCATTCCCATAAGAAGAATCTTATCCTCTAATTTCTTCTTGCCAAATGCTTTAATCTCCTCTTCTGTGGCAAATACCCACACCTGATCATTAAAGCTCTCTTGATCGCAAATTACATATGGAAGCTTCGTAGCCTGTGAATACGCTACAAAGATTTCGTCTCTTGTCTGTAATTCCTTAATTGCTTCCTGTTCAGTGATTCCCATGTCATTATCCTCTCAGTCCTGGTTTCCTGCTGTCGTATACGAAAATTCTATGAACCTTGTCCTGTCTGGCAGATTTCAAAACATATCGACAAAAACCTAATATAGGTTTTATTTTATAACAAAATTGCAAAAAAGTAAAGTCTAACCGTCAGTGTTTTTATGCAATTTTACCGCGTTCCATACTAGAACGTGTCCCAAAAATCATTTCTTCATGCTGCACGCCCCAATTTTCGGCATATCTTGTCACGCCTGGCATCCACTGATCCGACAAGCCTTCTCTTATTTTGTCATAAATTCTACAATCTTATCAAGCTGTGCCAGCTGGTCTTCTTTCAGGGCAGACTTTACCGTTACCGTCTCTTCATAGATTTCCATATCTTTCATACCGGAAAGGATCTCTTTCATCTGCTTACCTGCAGTAGAAGCCCAGGTACCGTTTTCCAGAACTGCCACTTTTCTCTTCTGCAGATTGTGGGCAGCAAGTTCATGAAGCAGGGTTTCCATCTTCGGGAAAAGTCCTGCATTATAAGTCGGGCAGGCAAATACGATTCTGTCACAGCGGAATGCTTCCGCTACCAGATAGGAAGGATCTGTTACAGAAACATCATAAACCTTCACATTCTTCTCCCCTGCATCTGCCAGTCTGCCTGCCAGAACATCAGCTGCATTCTCTGTATTTCCATAAATGGAGGCATACATAACCACAACATTATGGTCTTCAGGTGTATAAGTGCTCCATTTCTGATATTTGTCAATAAACCATCCAAGATCCTCTCTCCAGATAGGACCGTGAAGGGGGCAGATCATGGCGATATCAAGTGTAAGGGCCTTTTTCAGGGCACTCTGAACCGGTCCGCCGTATTTTCCAACAATATTTACCAGATATCTTCTGGCGTCATCCAGCCACTCTTCTTTAAAGTTTACTTCATCTGCAAACACATTTCCATTCAGCGCTCCAAAAGTACCAAAAGCATCTGCGCTGAAAAGCACTTTGTCATATGCATCGTATGTAACCATTGCCTCTGGCCAGTGAACCATGGGGATCATGGCAAACGCAAGGGTATGTTTACCTGTACTGATGGTATCTCCCTCTTTGATCACAACTGCATGGGCGTCCACGTCAAAGGTAAAGAACTGTTTCATCATGTTAAAGGTCTTGGCATTTCCCACAACCTTCACTTCCGGGAATCTTCTTACCACCTCTTCCACAATTGCACAATGATCTGGTTCCATATGGTTTACGATCATATAATCCAAAGGTCTGTTTCCAAGAACATGCTCCAGATTTTCAAAAAACTGTCCGCTTACAGACTTGTCAACTGTATCCAGAAGCACGGTCTGCTCATCCAGGATCACATAAGAGTTGTAGGAAACTCCTCTTGGAATCGGGTAAATATTTTCAAAAAGGGCAAGTCTTCTGTCACTTGCACCGATCCAGTATAAATCTTCGTTTACTTTCTTCACATTGTACATAATGGTTCCTCCTAATGCTTTTGCTAAATAAATTCTGCAACACAGAATTCTCTGACTTTTGTATTTTCATCCTGTCAGGACTTCCATAACCAAAAACAGACAGGAAACACTCTTGTCTCCTGCCTATTTTATACCACTTAATTATGCTTCGTCAATTGCTTTTCCAATATCATGGCGCATATATTTATTTGCGAAAGTGATCCACTCTGTTGCCGCATAGGCATTTTTTCTGGCCTCTTTCAGATTGCTGCCTGTGGCTGTGATTCCTACAACACGTCCACCATTTGTAACGATCTGTCCATCCTTAAACTTGGTTCCGGCATGGAAACAGTAATATCCCTCTTTATCCTTGAAATTCTCAAATCCATACATCGGGATTTCTTTCTCATATTTCACCGGATATCCGTCACTTGCGAGAACTACACAAACAGCGGCATTGTCCTCAAACTGAAGATCGATCTGATCCAGAGTTCCATCAATGCAGGCTTCCATAACTTCTACAATGTCGTTCTTCATACGCGGAAGAACAACCTGTGCTTCCGGATCTCCGAAACGGGCATTGTATTCCAGTACCTTCGGACCATCTGCTGTCAGCATCAGACCAAAGAAAATGATTCCTTTAAATTCTCTTCCTTCAGCGGCCATTGCATCCACAGTTGGCTGATATACATATTTCTTACAGAACTCATCCACCTCTTTTGTGTAGAAAGGACTGGGAGAAAAGGTTCCCATTCCGCCTGTATTTAAGCCCTGGTCACCGTCCTTTGCACGCTTATGATCCTGTGCGGAGGTCATGGTTTTAATTGTTTTTCCATCTACAAAAGAAAGAACGGAAACTTCACGACCAGTCATAAATTCCTCAATAACCATGGTATTTCCGGCGCTTCCAAACTTCTTATCTTCCATGATCTCTTTCACACCAGCTTCTGCTTCCTGAAGATTCTGACAGATCAGAACACCTTTTCCAAGAGCAAGTCCGTCTGCTTTGAGGACGATAGGGAATTTTGCTTCGGTGCGAAGATAAACCAGTGCCTTTTCCGGGTCATCAAAATTCTCGTATGCGGCTGTTGGAATGTTGTATTTCTTCATCAGATCCTTGGAAAATGCCTTGGAGCCTTCCAGGATTGCTGCATTTTTACGAGGTCCGAATACCCGTAAACCGCGGGATTCAAACTCGTCTACTATACCGCCTACCAACGGATCATCCATACCGATGATGGTAAGGTCTATCTGATTTTCCTGAGCAAAATCAGCAAGTTTTTCAAATTCCATAGCACCAATGTTCACGCACTCTGCATACTCTGCAATTCCTGCATTTCCCGGTGCACAGTAAATCTTATCTGCCTTATGGCTTCTGGATACACTCCATGCGATTGCATGCTCTCTTCCGCCGCTTCCTACGATCAGTACTTTCATAATCTCCTCCTTAATCGCTGATAGTCACAATATGATCTTCTACCGAAATCTTTCCATTGGCAATGAGATTAATTGCTTTCGGAAGGATCTTCCACTCTGCCTTTTCCATTACACTTCTCTGAAGAGACTGTGGGGTATCATCCGGCTCGATTTTTACTGCTTTCTGCAAAATAATAGGGCCGGTATCTGTACCTGTATCCACGAAATGAACAGTAGCACCTGTTACTTTCACGCCTCTTTTTAAGGCAGCTTCATGAACATGAAGTCCATAGTATCCTACGCCGCAAAAGGATGGAATCAGGGATGGATGGATATTGATGATCTTATTTGGAAATGCCTCCACGATCATAGGTGGAATTGCAACCAGATAGCCTGCAAGAACAATCAGTTCTGCTCCGCTTTCCTGCAATTTCTTTAAAAGTGCCTTATGAAATTCTTCACGGTTTTCAAATTCTTTAGGGGAAATACAGACAGCCTCTATACCATGGTTCTTCGCTCTTTCCAGTGCGTAAGCATTTGGATTATTGCTGATCACAAGAGAAACTTCCGCGTTGGTGATCCTGCCGGAATCAATGGCATCCAGGATTGCCTGGAGATTGGTACCGCCTCCTGATACCAGGACAGCAACCTTTAGCATAATGTCACTCCCTTTTCTCCTGCTTCAATACGTCCTACTACGTATGGTGTCTCACCTGCTGCCTTGATTGCTTCCATAGTCTTATCTACATCAGCCGGATCAACTGCCAGAACCATACCAAGTCCCATGTTGTAGGTGTTGTACATCATCTTTTCTTCAATGTCTCCGGTCTTTGCAAGAAGCTTAAAGATCGGAAGTACCGGATAACTGTCTTTCTCGATCACGGCTCTTGTGCCCTCTTTGAGCATACGAGGTACATTCTCATAGAAACCGCCGCCTGTGATATGGCTGCATGCGTGGATCTTAACCCCTGCATCTTTAATGCTCTTAAGAGCTTTTACATAAATCTTGGTTGGTGCGATCAGCGCCTCACCAAGGGTAGTTCCAAGTTCATCATAATATGTGTCCAGAGACTCTTTTGTCATCTCAAACACTTTGCGGACAAGAGAGAAACCATTGCTGTGTACGCCTGAGGAAGCCATTCCGATCAGAACATCTCCGGTATTTAAATTCTCTCCTGTAATCAGGTCTTTTTTATCAACAACACCAACTGCAAATCCAGCCAGGTCATACTCGTCTACCGGATAAAATCCTGGCATCTCAGCAGTTTCGCCGCCGATGAGGGCTGCGCTTGACTGGCTGCAGCCTTCTGCAACACCTTTTACGATCTCAGCAATCTTCTCCGGATAGTTCTTTCCACAGGCAATGTAGTCCAGGAAGAAAAGAGGTTCTCCGCCTGCACATGCAATATCGTTTACACACATTGCCACACAATCGATTCCAACAGTGTCATGTTTGTCCATAATAAATGCCAGTTTCAGCTTGGTTCCAACTCCGTCAGTTCCGGAAACCAGTGTAGGCTCTTCCATATCCTTGAAGCTGTTCATGGAAAAAGCACCTGAGAATCCGCCGATTCCTCCAAGTACTTCTGGTCTCATAGTCTTTGCAATATGCTGTTTCATTAATTCTACTGATTTGTATCCTGCCTCAATATCAACGCCCGCGTTCTTGTAATCCATGCCTTTTTCCTCCCAGAATTTTATGGTTTCTATTATGGTGTTTATTATGGTTTTCATAGAAAGATCCTGCCTCGCAGGATTCTTCACCTGCATCAGCAGAAAAGGTTATTCTGCCCCTGCTGTATAATTCTATTTTGTATAAGCCTTATGTCCCACTTCCTGTAATTTCGCATCCTTGGCTTCGACCTGCTCTTTCAGCTCCTGGCTGTAGGCTTTCAGACGTGCAAGAAGCTCCGGATCGGATGTTGCAAGAATCTTCGCTGCAAGAAGACCAGCATTTGCCCCTCCGTTAATTGCAACAGTTGCTACCGGAATGCCGGATGGCATCTGTACAATGGAATACAGGGAATCTCTTCCCCCAAGTGATGTAGTGTGCATAGGAATTCCGATAACCGGCATCGGGAAAATCGCTGCGCACATTCCTGGTAAATGTGCTGCCATACCGGCACCTGCAATGATGACCTTAAATCCCTTTTCCTCAGCTGTCTTCGCATAATCAAAGAACACGTCCGGCTCTCTGTGTGCGGAGATGATACGCATTTCGTAATCAATCCCAAGTTTCTCCAGAATGTCTGCTGCCTTGCTCATTACCGGCATATCTGAATCACTGCCCATTACAATTCCTACTTTTGGCATAATATTCTCCTCTTTTAGTTATATTTAGAACTACCATTCGCGTAAATTCTACTAAGAATAACATTTTCTGTCAATACGATTGAGGCAAAGAAAAATTTTATAGGGCTAATTAATTTTGCTGTTAGATTTTAAACTTTCCTTTATTCCTCAAAAGGTTTATTCAATTCTTCCGTTCCGGCCAGCACAAATCTGCCATCCTCAATAATCGAAATTTTCTCCCCATTCTTTCCAGGAACACAGATGCTTCCCAATTCATCATAAGGAATGGTAATATCTGTATGACAGCCAAAGTACGCCTTGCTTATATCTTCTTTTCTTAGAATGGAGATTTCATTATCTCTTGCAATGATTTCTTTTCCATCCGGATTGTACACGGCAGTATCCTCAGACCAGCTGTAACAGGTATCACCTACTGCAAAATGAGGTCCCATTTTTTCTGCGATCAGAATAGGCAGCTTATCTGCAATGTTGTATTTCTTCGCAGCTACATAAGCCGTAGTATTCGTTCCGATTGCAAATTCCCCCATTGGAAGTGTTGGATGATGGAACAGGATATTATCCTCAATATATTTTTTATTCTCTTCTTCATTTTCAAAATTTCCGCAGGAATAGGATGCAATTTTTCCATCTTTAAATTCAAGTTTCAGATCACGGAACTGAAGGCCTTCCAGATATACCTGGCTTACATGAAGAAGACCGTCTGTTCCGGAAAGGACCGGGGAAGTAAACACTTCACCAACGGGAATATTTACATCCGCTACACAGTTCTCGAAATTGGACTGCTTCGTCGGGTCGGTAAGAGTGTGCAGATGTATCCTGAGATCTGTTTCATTTGCTCCTTTTCCCTTTACAGATACCCATTCTGCAGTATCCAGAGTATCGATAAGGGTCTGCTGGATTTTCTGGTAAAGCTGGTAATCCAGGGTGTTGATTTTCACGATCTGGTGGAAAATCTCCTCATAATCACCGCCAATCTCAGGAACCGGATATGCAATAATGGTAAAGCTTCTCTCATCACCTTTTATGTAGCGGTTTGTAATCTGTCCAGCTTCATTTTGCATCTCAATTTCCAGCTTCTGCTGGGCATCACTGAACTGCCATGCCTCTTTTACACTCACCGGTGAAAACGGAGCTTCCCCAAATACCTCAATGCAGGCTGGACCAGCGTGAACATACGCCAGCTCCTTATATTTTTCATAGGAAGTCTGCAGGGCACGAAGGCGCTTCTGCACAAAATCCTGATCTAAAAAAAGTGCCCCGTCCTGTCGATGATCATAGTCAAACTGCGGGTTTGCAACAGCGCCTGTATAGCCAATTCTATAAGAGCCGCGCCTGTTTACCGCATGGGTCGGATAGCGATATATAACTGGCTTCAGCCCCATCTCCTCAAACTGAAGAATTGCCGCTTTTACCATACGTTCAAAACCAAGGTTGTAGCGGATATTGACTGTTTTCTTTTTGCTCAGGTCTTTGTGTCCATTTACAAATCCCAAACGGTAGCCCTCTGTATAGGTTCTTGCGCAGGAATCGATTTCTTCCTGGGAAAGACCGTTAAGAAATGCAGCCACTCCAAGTTCATTCTCTGTAATGCATTCTCCAAACAGATACAGGTAACGAAGGTCTGAAAAATCAGAATTCATGATAATTTTTGCCGCAAAATCCAGCTCCGGGTCCACGCACTCTCTAGTGCGGTACTCTATCATATCCTGGCAGTAATCATTTGCATAGGAATTTAAAATCCCCCTCAATTCTTCCTCTGTAGGAACCTCTTCCTGAGCAAAAGCGCCATAAACTTCCAGAAACAGCTCCAGAAGCACAGTTATGTCCCACAGCCTCTTTTCAAAGGCATAGACCACAATACCACGCAGCTCTGCATACAGGAAAGAAAAGTCTTTTCCGTATTCCCCAAGCTTTTCACAGGCATAAACCGGATTTCCGTAGCTGTTTCTATAATTTTCCGGAAGGATATCTGCATACAGATCACGATTCAGTTCTTTCCATTCATCTATAGATAAATCAGCCGCATCTGCAAGTTTCCTTGGTTCCCTGGCTTCTCCCAAAAATACAACGCCATCCATAATTTCCACATTTTTTTCAAGAAAAGCAGCTGTTTTCTGGAAAAAGTCCAGATATGGCATCTGTACTGCTTTCTCCTCTTTGATCTCACATACTCTTTCTTTTGCAAGAGCATAACGTTCCATCAGTAATTCGTCCACACGTTTCCCTCACTTTTCATTTTTATACAAAGCTATCCGTCACGGCACCGACAGCGCCTGTTTGAATAATTTTTTCCGCGATCAGCACACTTCTTATTCTTTTTAGGACATATCGTCGATCACATGTCCTTTTTCTACATGCTGGTCAATCAATTCCTGCATATATTCCCAGATTTTTGGTGCTCCCTCACCAGTACGGCGGTTTCGTGTGTAAATCTGACTTTTCTTCACGCCATGCTCTACCCAGCTGATTCCATCTGTAGCATTGTTCAGAAAAAGTGGCTGACTGTTGTCCAGCATGTGCGCATATTTGGCCTCTGGTGTTTCATAAGCTTCGAACTCTTCCCAAAGATCATAAAGCCATTTTCCCTGGTCTTCTGGAAGAAGGCCGTAAATGCGCTGTGCAGCAGCTTCTTCTCTTGTATGCTGGGTAGCTCCCCCAACAGCGTCATAAGCATAGGTATCTCCGGCATCAATCTCTACCAGATCGTGAATCAGTACCATAGGAATGACTTTGGAAAGATCAACTTCCTCTGGTGCATATTCTTTCAAAAGTACTGCCATAAGTGCCAGGTGCCAGGAATGTTCTGCATCGTTTTCCTTGCGTTTTCCATCCGCCAGATAGGTCTGACGCATAATATTTTTCACTTTATCTGCTTCCAGAATAAAGTCTAATTGCTTTTTTAAACGTTCATCCATATATATTCCCCTTTCCCCTGTCTGATCAATTATTATTGCTTTCAAACGGATTTCCGCAATACATACGCCGTGCTCTACAATCCAGTCAGGTATACTCCGATCCACACAATCAGAAACAATCCATTGCTGATTGAACCGATAATGCTGGTTTTATGGCTTCTGCCCTCTTCAGAAAAGCTGAGCAGTCCCATAATAAATCCGTATACGGAAAGAAGGGTGGCAAATAAGCCCACTCCTCCTACCAGAAACCCAAAGCTGTTATCCAAAAGATACGCCAGGACAACAGCCGTTATAAACAACAAAAAGGACGCTGCCGCCAGACCGGCAGACAGCTTCCCTTTTTTCGCTTCTTTTTTCTTTGTAAATGAATATCTATATCTTCTTGCCATAATGGAACTTTCTCCTAAATGGACATGTCTGCCCACGCAGGCATGTCAAAATATGAAAGTCAGCTGCTGCCATACAATATCCATAAATCCGCTTAGGTAAGCATGGCTCATTCATGGCTGCTATCCAGGACTTTCCTTCGAATATGATGTTACTGTTCACTTCGTTCACAGTAACACGCTTCGCGATGCACAGAAATCATGCTTTGCATGATTTCGCGCCGCAACTCTCGGGTTTTCTGTGAACTTTGTTCACAAAAAACACTTCGCGGAACGTTACCAGTGAACAGTAACTCGTTTGTTTGCAAAATTTAACCAAAATGTACTTGAAATAGAAGAAAGAATATTTTATTATTAAATTAGTCCAGTTTATCACGGTAAACCGGAAAAATATTTTAACGAAGGAGGAGCATTATGAGTAAGAAAATGTGGAAAAAGCTTTCTACACTTTTGCTTATGGTTGTTATGGTGTTGACTATGAGCCTTTCGGTCCAGGCAGCAGCCGTAAAAATGAATAAGGCAAAAGCAACCCTGTATCCAGGCCAAAAAGTTACACTCAAGGTTACAGGAACCAGCAAAAAAGCAAAATGGTCCAGCTCAAATGCAAAAGTAGCAAAAGTAAGCAAAGGTAAAGTTACCGCAGTGAAAAAAGGTAAGGCTACGATCAAAGCCAAAGTAGGAAAGAAGACCTACACCTGTAAGATTACGGTAAAAGCACCGGCTCTGAGCCAGAAAAAGCTGAATGTAACAGTTGGCTCAAAAGCAACTGTAAAGCTGAATGGAACAAAGATCAAATCTGTATCCAGCAGTAATAAGAAAGTTGCGACTGTTACCAAAAAAGGTGTGATCACAGGTAAAAAGACAGGAAAATGTACCGTTACATTTAAGGGTGCGAATGGAAAAAGCTACAAATGCACAGTAACTGTCAGCGTAGCACCAACCGCAACTCCAGTGCCAACTGCGACCCCGGCACCAACCGCAACCCCGGTGCCAACTGCAACCCCAGCACCGACCGCAACCCCGGCACCAACCGCGACTCCAGTGCCGACTGCAACACCAGCACCAACTGCAACTCCAACCCCTACTCCAATTACCCAGCAGGTGGTTTCCACTCAGGCTGAACTGAATGCAGCACTCGCTTCTTCTAATCCGGATCTGAAAGAAGTAGTAATTGAGCAGAGCGGAGCAAGCAGCTTCGAAATTCCAAAGGAAGACACGTCTGATTTAACACTTGAAGTAAATGCACCAAACGGCGAAGTTGTCAACAATGGTAATTTCAAAGAAATTGTAATCAAAGCAATTGCATCCAATACCTTTATTGAGAAAGCAACCGGCAACAACATTATATTCCAGGCAGCAACCGGACGTGTGGCAATTGATGAAGGCGCAAGCGCAAACATCGAAGTAAACAAAGGTGAGTCCGAAGCACCAAAGCTTGATCTGGTAAATAACGGAACTGTATCCGAACTTACCCTGTCCACAAAGGCAGATGTAAATGTATCCGGCAAAATTACTGCAACGGCAATTCCTGTTACCAGTACGGCTTCAGCAGGGGGAAGTACCATTTCCACCAGTCAGAACCTGAATCTGAAAGCAGAGAGTAAGGTAGAACTGACACTGAACGCAGGTGCAGAAAGCACAACAGCTGCTGTATCTGACGTAGCTAATATTCCAGATGTAAAAGGTCTTGGAAAAGTTCAGGTAAAAGATTCTGATTCAGGTAAAATTCTGGATACAGTAGTGGCAGAGAAAGATGAAAATGTGGCAGTTAATAAGGTTTCTGTAACCGGTAACGTAAAAAATGCAGGGGATAACACTGCATTTTCCGGTGCTTCTGTATATCTGTTAAACTATGTTGCAGGAATCAATGCAGGAAATGTTTCCCAGTATCTGACTGCAGAAAATAAAGTGGCAGATACAGCTGAAGACGGAAGTTATGCGTTTGAAGCAGAATGGGGAAATTATTATCTGGTAGTTGTTGCAGACGGATACCGCACTGCATTACAGACTGTAGAGATCACAAGTGCAAATGAAAACTCATTCAGCTGTGAGCCAATCAGCCTTGTAGCTGGCGGCGAAGATGAGACAGGCAGCGTGGATCTTACATTTGTAGATGCTGCAACAGGAAGCGTTATTGATTATGCAGTTGCCCTTGAAATTCGTGAAGGAGCAAACAATGTTTCTGGAAAAGTATTAAAAGAGATTGCAGTAGATGCGTCTGAAAATGGAAAATGCACAATAGAAGAGCTTCCGATCGGAACGTACACCATTCAGGTAGTATCAGCAGATGCAAAGTCTGAAATTGTTGCTGCGCCGTTCAGTGTAACAGTAGTAAGCGGACAGACAGTAACCAAGACCTTCTCTGTAACGAGGATTATCAATGATGACCAGATTCGTTTCGTTCTGAGATGGGGCGATGAGGAGTCTGACGCACCTTCTGACCTTGATTCTCATCTGGTTGGTCCAAAAGCAAGCGGAAATGGTAAATTCCATACCTATTATTCGGATAAGACATATGGAGATACAGACACACAGGAGAATTATGTGACCTATGCAGATCTGGATGTAGATGATACAGATTGGGAAGGACCAGAGACAACCACAATTTACAAACAGACGGCAGGAACTTATAGTTTCTATATTTATGATTTTACAGATCAGTCTGATGAAGAAAGCACCAACATGTCTAACAAGTCTGGTGCAATTGTCACAGTTTACAGAGGAAGTACCCTTCTGAATACATTTAGTGTACCGACTGGTCAGGCTGGAAATCTGTGGCATGTGTGCGATTATGATTCTGTTACTGGCAGGGTAACCGGTATTAATACAGTTGGTTACTGGCCAAATGGTGGAAGCGATACTGTTGGTATGTCTGAGACTGATGTTTTGAAAGCAGAATTGGACAGAAAGATCAGCGAAGTATCAAAACAGAAAGCGGCTCTTGTAGATAATGCATTTAAGGCTGACCTTGATATCCTCCTTTCTGAAGCAAAGAGTGTGAATAGTACTTCAGATAATATAGATGACATTAAGGCAATGATTCAGAAGCTGAATGATATTATAGATGCCATTGACAGTGTTTCAAATGTGGAAAATGTTATAATAGACGGTGAGTACGCTGACTATGAGAAAGTGTATAATGATGAAGAAGACTGTGATGGAATCCTAATCCGCGGCAAAGGTGAAAATATTGGAAATCTGGAAATAACTTTTGCAAACGAAAATGGAGAAAAGGCAGATGTTCAAGTAGCAGATGTATCTGGTCAAGATTATGTAAAAATGGTTACGGCTACTAATGCTAAATATGGTATCTCTAGAGTTTGGAAAATCTTTTATGAAATGGATTTAAGAGAAATATTCAGCCTCAATGAAGATGATATTGTAGGTAGTATGATTACGCGGGTTGATATTGAAACCTATGATACCAGTGGATGGATGGCAATTTATGGAGTTTCAGAGTCCTTGCCAGAATTTACAGTAAATACAGCTGAGGGTATTGAATATACAATTAGCGAGGATGATGGAAGTCATGAATGTGATGTAGTAATTACATTAACATCCGGAGAAAAAACTTTTAAATATTATGTTGAATATGAAAGAGACTTTAAACTTGTACGTCCGGACAGAATTTCTGGAAAAGGTATTGTTTCATATTCTGTAAGTAATATTAACAATATTATTAGTGTAACAGGAACGGAAGCAACGTTGACAGACTTGTCTGTAACAAATGATGACGAAAATAAATCTGTACAGATTAACAAGGATGAACAGGGCGTTGTAAAAGAAATTGTAGTAACAAACAGCAAATATAATATTACTGTTACATATTCGGTTAAATACACAATGTTAGAAGCTTCTGCAATTGAGTGTGACACTGAGTATGAAGTATCTCTGGAGGAAGGCGAATATGCGGATTATACGTTTGTACCGGAGAAAACAGGTTGGTACAATATTAAAAATATAACTTCTGATTATAGTGATGTATATATTGAACTGTACAAGAATGGAATAAGAGTTGATTATTCTAGTGACGGTTTCGTTGAAGATGCATATCTGCTGGCTGGTGAAACTTATTATTGCAGAATAAGACAATTTGAGAATGAGAACGGTGTTTATACGTTTACGTTCAAAGTGATTTTTGCAGGGGATGACGTGGATATGCTCTCTTTACCAGAATCTGACGGATTCACTGATGAAGCAGTAGTAGCAGATACCGAAGGAACCGCATTTGGTGACGAGAGTTTCGTAGAAGAGGGCGAAAGTACACCAGAGGCTGACGGATTTACAGCTGGTTCCGGTGATTTCACAGAAAATGCTGGAGAAAGCATTGAGGCAGATGCAGACGACTTCGCTTCCGAAGATTTCCAGTAAAAACTAAAATCCTGACTTTATACTTGTAAAGCCGGATCAAGGGTGCCGCAGGGCAGACTGATATAGCAGTCGCGCTGCGGCACCTTTTTGAAAAAAAGAATTTAACAATATTTATGGGAACTTGTTTTTCCATAAGAGTGAATGGAGTTGGTTTCTTGTTTAAACTATAGAAAAATGCAACAATATACAAAAAAAACTTTCATAAAATCCGGTAAACAAAAAAACTTCCGAATCACTTCGGAAGTTCCTAGCAGCCAGTACGAGAATCGAACTCGTGTTTTCGCCGTGAGAGGGCGACGTCTTAACCCCTTGACCAACTGGCCTTGTCAACCGACTCGCTTAGTATATCTTACTTTGCAGGAGAATGCAAGCACTTTTTTTATTTTTTTTGCGAAAAATTGAAAAACTCCGAAAAAAACCAGGAAATAAGCGGGTTCGCGGTGTCAAAAAAATTTTGAACAAAATAGAAAAACCAAATTTTACTTGCAAAAATACCATAAACTGGGGTATGATATAGAACGAATGTTTGAACAGAAGATAAGAATGGAAAAGAAGCGGACGTATTGTCCGCTTTTCACAACCATTGGAATAAATGCTGAAGCCCAGACAGTGCATCATGAAATGTAGAGCTGTAAATGAAATGAGCAGTTGTTTCGTGCACTTACAAGTTGATTCCTCGAACAATCCTGTCGGTACACTGGATGCATAAAAGAAGAATATGGGACAGCAGAGTCTGAAGTTACTGTTCACTGGTAACAGTCTGAATGATAGTAAGAAAGGAATTAACACCATGGCAAAGAAAGACACTTACGACGCGGGTAGTATTTCTGTCCTGGAAGGATTGGAAGCTGTTCGGAAACGTCCGGGAATGTACATCGGAAGCGTATCCAGAAAAGGCCTGAACCACCTGATCTATGAGATTGTGGACAATGCGGTGGACGAGCATCTGGCCGGATACTGTGACAGCGCTTGGGTGACCCTGGAAGCGGACGGTTCCTGCACGGTGCGGGATAATGGACGCGGTATACCGGTGGGGATGCACAAGAAGGGGGTATCGGCAGCCAGGATCGTTCTTTCCACCTTACATGCAGGCGGTAAATTTGATAATGACGCGTATAAGACCAGCGGAGGACTTCACGGTGTGGGTTCCTCCGTAGTTAATGCCCTGTCGGCCCATATGGACCTTAAGGTTTACAGGGACGGCTGCATCTATCACGATGAATATGAAAAGGGACGTCCTGTCATCAAGCTGGAGAACGGACTTCTCCCTGTGATTGGAAAGACGAGGGAGACCGGTACCTGCATCAATTTCCTGCCTGACGGCGATATATTTGAGAAAACCCGTTTCAAGGCGGACTGGCTTAAGAGCCGCCTGCACGAAACAGCATACTTAAATCCCAACCTGACCCTTTATTATGAAAACAAGCGGCCCGGAGAGGGAGAGAAGGTGGCCTTCCATGAGCCGGAGGGCATTGTTGCCTATGTGCGGGAGCTGAATTCCGGCAAAACACCGGTACACGACCCCATCTATTTCAAGGGAACCGTGGACAAGGTGGAGGTGGAGGCCGCCATCCAGTTCGTGGACACATTTGAGGAGAACATACTGGGCTTCTGCAACAACATCTTTACCCAGGAGGGCGGCACCCATCTGGCCGGCTTCAAGACCAAATTCACGGCGCTGATTAACAGCTATGCCAGGGAAATCGGCATTTTAAAGGATAAGGACACCAACTTTACAGGAGCCGATACAAGGAACGGCATGACGGCCGTCATCGCGGTAAAGCATCCTGACCCCATCTTTGAGGGACAGACCAAGACTAAGCTGGCCAGCGCCGACGCCACCAAGGCCGTGTTCACGGTGACAGGGGACGAGCTGCAGCTTTATTTTGACCGCAACGTGGAGGTGTTAAAGGGAGTCATTGGCTGTGCGGAAAAATCAGCCAAGATTCGCCGGGCTGAGGAAAAAGCCAAGACCAACATGCTGACCAAGTCCAAATTTTCCTTTGACAGCAACGGCAAGCTGGCAAACTGCGAGAGCCGGGATGCCTCCCGGTGTGAGATATTCATTGTAGAGGGAGATTCCGCCGGCGGCTCTGCCAAGACTGCCAGAAACCGCCAGTACCAGGCCATCCTGCCCATCAGGGGAAAAATCCTCAACGTTGAGAAGGCGTCCATGGATAAGGTTCTGGCCAATGCGGAAATCAAGACCATGATTAATACCTTCGGCTGCGGTTTTTCGGAAGGATACGGCAATGACTTTGACATCACCAAGCTGCGCTATGACAAAATCATCCTGATGACCGATGCCGATGTGGACGGCAGCCATATCGACACCCTGCTTCTCACCTTCCTTTACCGCTTTATGCCGGAACTGATTTATGACGGTCATGTGTATATTGCCATGCCGCCCCTGTTTAAGGTGATTCCCAAGCGGGGGGAGGAACAGTATCTGTACGATGAAAAGGAGCTGGAGCGTTACAGGAAAACCCATACCGGCGACTTTACGCTGCAGCGCTACAAAGGTCTGGGTGAAATGGACGCGGAGCAGCTGTGGGAGACCACGCTGGACCCGGAGCGCCGGGTCCTTAAGCGGGTGGAGATAGAGGATGCCAGGATGGCTACGGAGATAACCGAGATGCTCATGGGCACCGAGGTGGGACCCCGCCGCCAGTTCATTTATGAGCATGCGGACGAGGCGGAGATTGACGCATAGACAGGAGACAATTAGAACATGGCTGAAAAGATATTACGGACTGAATACAGTGAGGAAATGCAGAGAAGCTACATGAACTATTCCATGAGCGTCATCACTGCAAGAGCCATTCCCGATGCCAGGGATGGATTAAAGCCGGTACAGCGCCGGGTCCTCTATGATATGAGGGAGCTCCATCTGGACCACGATAAGCCCCACAGGAAATCGGCGCGTATCGTGGGCGATACCATGGGTAAATACCATCCCCACGGCGACAGCTCCATATATGAGACACTGGTTGTCATGAGCCAGAATTTTAAGAAGGGCATGGCCCTGGTGGACGGACACGGAAACTTCGGCTCCATCGAGGGGGACGGGGCGGCCGCCATGCGTTACACGGAGGCGCGTCTGGAGAAGTTTGCGGAGGAGGTCTACCTTAAAGATCTGGATAAAACCGTGAATTTTGTGCCCAACTACGACGAGACGGAAAAGGAACCGGAGGTGCTTCCCGTCAGGGTCCCCAACCTGTTAATTAACGGGGCGGAGGGTATTGCCGTGGGCATGAGCACAAGCATTCCGCCCCACAACCTGGGCGAGGTGATAGACGCGGTCCAGGCGTACATTGATAATCCGGAGGTGACCACTCAGGAGCTGATGGAGTTTATGCCGGGGCCGGATTTTCCCACCGGGGGAGTCATTGCCAATAAGAGCGAGCTGCCCCAAATTTACGAGACCGGCATGGGTAAAATCAAGCTCAGGGGCAAGTTCGAGGTGGAGCTGGGAAAGCGCAAGGCGGACAAGGATAAGCTGATTATTTCAGAGATTCCCTATACCATGATTGGCGCCGGAATCAATAAGTTTCTGGTGGATGTGGCCGATCTGGTGGAGAGCAAGAAGCTGACGGACGTGGTGGATATCTCCAACCAGTCCAACAAAGAGGGAATACGTATCGTGCTGGAGCTGCGCAAGGATGCGGACATTGACAAGATAAAAAATATCCTCTATAAGAAAACAAAGCTGGAGGATACATTCGGCGTCAATATGCTGGCCATTGCGGACGGCCGCCCTGAGACGCTGAACCTGAAGGGAATCCTGAGAAATTTCCTCAATTTCCAGTATGAGAACACGGAGCGCAAATACAATGTCCTTCTCCAGAAGGAAATGGATAAAAAGGAAGTGCAGGAAGGACTTATTGCGGCCTGCGACTGTATTGACCTGATCATAGCCATCCTGAGGGGCTCCAAAAACTTAAAGGATGCCAAGGCATGTCTGACCACAGGCGATGTGACCAACATCCATTTCAAGGTTCCGGGGTTTGAGGAGGACGCAAAGAAGCTTGCCTTTACGGAGCGCCAGGCATCCGCTATTCTGGAAATGCGTCTTTATAAGTTAATCGGACTGGAAATCCTGGCTCTGGAAAAGGAGCACAGGGAGACCTTAAGGAAGATTGGGGAGTATAAGAAAATCCTGGGAAGCAGGGCCCAGATGAACCGTGTTATCAAGGAGGACCTGGCTGCCATCAAGGCTGAGTTCGCCACTCCCAGGCGCACCCTGATTGAGGACGGACCTGAGGCGGTGTACGACGAGAGCGCTGTGGCTGTCCAGGAGATGGTCTTTGTGATGGACCGGTTCGGATACTGCAAGCTGTTGGATAAGTCCACCTATGACCGGAACCAGGAAACCGTGGACACCGAGCAGGTCCACGTGGTGAAATGCCTGAATACGGATAAAATCTGTCTCTTTGCTGCCAGCGGCAGCCTTTACCAGATAAAGGCCATGGATGTGCCGGCCGGCAAGCTGAGGGATAAGGGAACGCCCATTGAGAATCTGAGTAAATTCGACGGTGCCAAGGATACCATTGTTTACCTGACCAGCGCAGAGGACATGAAGGGCAGGATATTTGTATTCGCCACTAAGATGGCCATGGTAAAGCAGGTGCCTGCGGAGGAATTTGAGACCAACAACCGGGTGGTGGCAGCCACCAAGCTCCAGGATGGGGATGAACTGGCGGCCGTGATACCGGTGGAGGGCCAGACCGAGGTGGTGATCCAGACAACAGGAGGCGTGTTCCTGCGGTTTGCCCTGGAGGAGATATCCATGCTTAAAAAGGCATCCAGAGGCGTCAGAGGCATCCGGCTGACCAAGAATGAGGAGCTGGAGAACTTATATCTGATCGGAGAAGACCCGGTGATCGAGTATAAGGGCAAGGAAGTCCATATGAACCGGCTGAAGCTGGCTAAGAGGGATGGAAAAGGGAGCAAGGTGCGCCTGTAAGCGCGCCCTGCTCCCAAAGCCGGTATTGGATGCAGTGCATCCGTCCGTGTTTTAACTTGTAAGGGCGGCTTGTACCGCACCCATCTGCCTGGCAATATAGTCAACGTCCAGCTCAAATATAAGTCCTTTATATTTGGCGCTTTGTAAAACATTACGTATGTAAGGACACTGGCCGCGCATGTAATCCTGCCCGTCCCATCCAAGCTCATCCAGATCCTCAATCCCCGCAATCTCATCCACGGCAATCCCACAGTTGATGCGGTCCAGCACAAGCACCATTTCCTTGTAAATGGAGGTGCGGAAAT
>OGYI01001373.1_pt1 | contig 24144 bp, 20 predicted proteins | sample 1576521 | NCBI WGS metagenome assembly OGYI01 (sample SAMEA3541484, study PRJEB24748) | human gut metagenome | biome: human gut; feature: human-associated habitat; material: faeces | place: China | collected 2012
ACCAAAGATGTCTTTATTGGCGACAGGGGATATTGCTCTTATAATAACATGGCGCATGTGATAGAAAAAGGCCAGTATTTTCTGTTTCGTACCAAAGACATCCATTCCAAAGGCCTTGTTGGAAATTTTGATTTTCCTGATACAGATTCCTTTGATATTCGGGTTCATGTCACACTGGTTCGCAGTCATAAGAAAAGCATCCCAATCAAAGAAGGCTTTTACAAACGTTTTGTGGATGCTGCCGCATCCTTTGATTACATTGCTTATGCTTCCCCGGATACCTATGACTTGTCTTTCCGAATCGTAAGGTTTCCGATATCAGATAGTTCTTATGAATGCATTGTTACAAATTTGCCCTCGGATGAATTTCCGCCGGAACGTATACTACGCCAGATGGGCGGTCGAAGGTTCCTTCCGTAAATTAAAATATACCATTGGGTTGAGCAATTTCCATGCTTACAGACCGGAATACATAAAGCAAGAAATTTGGGCAAAACTGATAGCGTACAACATGACAGAAACATTAATCAATCAGACCATTATAAAAAAGGGAAATACAAAATACGAATACAAAGTGAATTTTAGCATAGCAGTTCATATTTGCAGAGTCTTTCTCCGTCTGACCACAGAGAAAGACTCAATAGATGTGATGTCCCTGCTCTGCAAAGAACTGATCCCTCTTCGGAATGAGCGTCAGTACCCGAGATTGAAAACGGCACACTTCCGAAGGCCGCGATATTTTATATACCGCGCAGCATAAAACAGTTTCACCAACAATTATTTTACCTTTTTTTGAAGCAGATGTAAATCTGCTTATTTGTCATGCAGTCAAAAAATGCAAAACAATATCTGCGGAATATTCCTATACTTTTTTTATAGAAATATTCAATTTGCCTGTCTTTTTCCCGTTTAAAGATACTCCATTTTCTTTTTATCAGACTTTAACTAACTGACATTGGGGTCTGAACAGTAACATCTTTTCCCTAAAGCTGTTTCTCAACCATAATTATTCATAAACACAACAAAAAGCCCTTAGCCATGAGTTTCATACCCACAGCTAAGGGCTTAGTTTATAATATGGATTCGTTCAGAGCCAAGCGAATGTTGCGAATATATGCGTTGAGTGCTTGCACTCATAAACATATATTTGCATACATTCATTTGGCGGATACGCCACAACGAGGAAATATGCAATATTTCCGAGTATGGCTCTGAACGCTTTGTTGCACAACCGCCTGTCAATCATTCTCTAACCCTAAAACCACTGGCTTACAAGAATAATGGCTCTCATGCAACCGTTATCAATTTGTTATCAAAAGACTTTTTAAAGTGCCGGAAACCCGCATAAACACTGGATTTCCGAGCTCCATTTTTTTACTCAAACTCAATCGTTCCCGGCGGCTTCGAAGTCAAATCGTAGAATACCCTGTTTACTCCCTTCACCTCATTAATAATTCTGCTCATTACCTTCTGCAGAACCTCCCACGGGATTTCCACTGCCTCAGCAGTCATAAAATCGATGGTGCTTACTGCACGCAGAGCAACCGCATAATCGTAGGTTCTCTCATCACCCATAACACCTACAGAGCGCATGTTGGTGAGAGCTGCAAAATACTGGTTGATCTTCTTGTCATAGCCCGCATTTGCCACTTCCTCGCGGAAAATTGCATCTGCATCCTGAACAATCTTCACCTTTTCCGCTGTTACCTCTCCTACAATCCGGACACCAAGTCCCGGACCGGGGAAGGGCTGACGGAACACCAGGTACTCCGGAATGCCAAGCTCCAGACCTACCTTGCGCACCTCGTCCTTAAACAGATCACGAAGCGGTTCGATAATCTCCTTAAAATCTACATAATCCGGCAGTCCGCCTACATTGTGATGAGACTTAATCACAGCAGACTCGCCGCCCAGTCCGGATTCTACCACATCCGGATAGATCGTTCCCTGTACCAGGAAGTCCACTGTACCGATTTTCTTGGCCTCCTCTTCAAATACGCGGATAAATTCTTCTCCGATTATTTTCCGCTTCTTCTCCGGATCCTCAACACCAGCCAGCTTTTTGTAATAGCGTTCCTGAGCATTGACACGGATAAAGTTCAGATCATAATCACCGGCAGGACCAAATACGGCCTCTACCTCATCGCCTTCATTTTTTCTCAGCAGACCGTGATCTACAAATACGCAGGTCAGCTGTTTTCCAATGGCTTTTGAAAGAAGAACGGCTGCCACGGAAGAATCCACGCCACCGGAAAGAGCACAAAGCACACGGCCGTCTCCCACCTTCTCTCTGATTGCCTGAATTGAATGTTCCACAAACGCATCCATTTTCCAGTCACCGGCACATCCGCATACATTGTAAACGAAGTTGGACAGCATCTTTGTTCCCTCTTCCGTATGAAGAACCTCCGGGTGGAACTGGATTGCATAGAGATTCTTTTCTGTACACTGCATTGCAGCTGCAGGGCAGTTATCCGTATAGGCTGTAATCTCAAATCCCGGCGCAATCTTTTCAATATAGTCGTTGTGACTCATCCAGCAAATCGTCTTTTCTGCTACATTGGTAAACAGCTTGCAGTTCTGATCCACTGTCACCTCAATTTTTCCGTACTCACGGACCGGTGCCTTGCATACATGTCCGCCCAGGACGTGCATCATCAGCTGAGCGCCATAGCACAGTCCAAGTACAGGAATTCCCATTTCAAACAATTCTCTGCTGCAGGTAGGGGCTCCCTCTTCGTAACAGCTGTTGGGGCCTCCGGTAAGAATGATTCCCTTCGGATTCATCTCCCGAATTGCAGCAATGTCGGTTTTATAGGAATATATTTCACAGTAAACGTTGCATTCACGAACACGGCGGGCTACCAGCTGATTGTACTGGCCGCCAAAATCAATGACAATGATTTTTTCTCTGTTCACGAGCTTTCCTCCTACTTTCCGTCAAATTATAACAACGTTCATTATACATAATTTACAGGTAAGATACAATAAAAATTATTTCGAAAAATTCCATAAATATTCCATTCATAAGCCTGTTATTATTGACATTTGGAAACACATGGATGATATTATCCACTAATGCTTTCCGTCCCTGTCTTTTTCCCGGACAGACATATTCTGTCCGCGAAGCAGCTGAATCTCTTTCGCCAGCAGCTTGCTGTTCTCAATCAGAGAATCAAAGGCGCCGTAATGATAAAGATTCATTGCCAGAATTCCGATGGGGACAGCCAGAATCATACCGGATATTCCGTGAACCTTAAATCCCAGATACAGAAAAATCAAGGTCCACAAGGGTGGCAGACCCATGGAATCTCCCACGATTTTCGGCTGTATAACCTGACGGACTACCTGCGTCAGCACATACAGAAGAGCCAGTCCTGCCGCCAAAGCATATTTTCCGGAAAGCAGCTTAATCAGTGCCCACGGAATCAGAACGGTTCCTGTTCCAAACAAGGGCAGAAAATCAAGCATAGATACTAAAAATGCCAGTAAAAATGCATAGTTTATATTTAAAATCAGAAAACCGGCCAGAAGCATGGAACCCACCACAAACATGATTTTAAACTGGGCCAGGAAATATCCGCCGATCAGACGCTTGGCATCTCCTTTCAGATGACGGTAATACAGGCTGCCCTTTTCCGGCAGATATTTCCTCCAGAATTCAATGATTCTATCCCGCTCTGCAATGAAAAAATACGAAGATAAAATTGTCACCACCACATTTACCAGAACCCTCGGAAGCCGCATTGCTGCATTTCCGGCAGCTTCTACCGTAGGCGAAGCTATTTTCTGCACCAGGAAGCTCAGCCCCTGACCTACATTTCCGGCAAATTCCTGCCAGGACTGCCGGACATTGGCCGGAAGCATGCGGAACAAATCATCAAACCGCGCAAATACATTCTGTACCTCTGCAGCTGCCACTGCATACAGTTCCGGCAGATCCTTTGCCAGATCACAGGCCTGATACCACAGTCTGGAAATCAAAAAGTAGGTCAGCCCGATTACAGCAGCCAGAACTGCAACCACAATCAAAGCAGAGCTGTGTTTCCGAACCAGCTTTAAACGCCTTTCCAGCATCCGCACCAGCGGATTGGCAATCAGCGCAATGATCCAGCCAATTACAAAGGGCATAAAGAATACAAGCAGCTTCGGCCCCACCACACATATCAGACCGATTTCTGCCAGCGGAATAACAATATTCAGGATGATTCCTAAATAATATTTTCCATCCTTCAATCTATCACCTTCTCGTTTTCTTGTTCCAAATAGGTTTCAAGGAAAGCAAACAGCGCCTCCATTTCCTCCCTTGTTCCAATGGAAATTCTCAGATAGTTTTCCAGCTTCGGCTGTTTAAAATACCTGACATAAATCTGATTTTCCCGCAGTGCCTCAAAAATCGCCTCTGCTTTTGCCGTTTTATGAGAAGCAAAAATAAAGTTTGACATAGAGTCAGGAAATGTAAAACCCAGCCGCTTTAACTGCATCTTCGACCACTCTCTTGTCTCTATAATCCTTTTCAGCGTCTCCTTAAAATATTCATCATCCTTCACCGCTTCTTTTCCAAGAATCAGGGACGGAAGATTCATTGTGTAGGAATTGTAGGAATATTTGACATCATTTAATGCCTGAATCAGTCTGGGATTTCCTATGGCAAAGCCAATGCGCATTCCTGCCATGGATCTGGATTTGCTGAAGGTCTGCACCACAAGGAGATTCTCATACCTGGGAATCAGCGACAGGGCAGAAACACCGCCAAAATCAATATATGCCTCATCAACAATCACAATGCTGTCCTGATTGGCTCGTACAATCTCCTCAACCTCATCCAGAGGAAGCAAAAGTCCTGTAGGCGCATTGGGATTCGGAAAAATAATTCCGCCGTTTTCTCTCATGTAATCCCCAGGATGAAGGACAAAATTCTCGTCCAGAGCGGGAGTTTCAAAGGGGATCCGGAACAGCTCTGCCCATACCTTATAAAAAGAATACGAAATATCCGGAAACAGAATCGGCTTTTCCGAGTTAAAAAACGTAAGAAAGCTCATTGCAATGACATCATCTGAACCGACACCTACAAAAACCTGATCGGTTCCTACGTGATAATATTCTGCAAGAGCGGATACCAGATCTCCAGCCGCCGGATCCGGATACTTCCGCAGACGATCATCGTCCATCTGCGCAAGAGCCTCCTTTACCCCCGGTGCAGGCGGATATGGATTTTCGTTGGTATTCAGCTTAATTAACCGATCTCCCTTCGGCTGATCTCCCGGAACATAGGGAACAACCTTTCTGATATATTTCTCCCAGCCGTACATAATATTTTCCTCCTCATGGTCTTTCCAGACAGATGATGCCTTTTTCAGACATGCCCGGATATTCTCTTTTCCCCCTGACTGCGAAGTCTCATCCCCCTTCAGCAGCCGTTCTACACCACAGGAAACTTTCCGAAAAACTACACCAGCCCATACTCCTTTGCCAGTGCCTCAAAAGCCGGCATGGATCTGGTAATCTGGTCTGCTGACACACAATACGCAATCCGCACATATCCCGGACAGGCAAAGGAGCTTCCCGGAACCAGCAGAAGATTGTGCTTCTGCGCGCGGGCGCAAAAGGCCTTCTCATCCTCCTCCGGAGCCTTGACAAACAGGTAGAATGCCCCCTCCGGCTTAATGCAGGAAAATCCCAGTTTCTTCAGTCCGTGATACAGGAGATTTCTGTTTTTGTCATACGCCTCCAGATTAACCTGGGCATCTGCCTCAATACACCGCTTAATCACACGTTGCATCAGAGACGGGGCATTCACACAGCCAAGAACACGGTTGGCAATCGTTGCGGCCGTAAATACCGACTCGCTGTCTGTAAACTCATCAGGAATCACCAGATAGCCGATTCGCTCACCAGGCAGTGACAGGGATTTGCTGTAGGAGTAGCACACAACCGTATCATCATAATACTTTGTCACATAAGGCACCTCTACTCCGTCATACGCCAGTTCCCTGTACGGCTCATCAGAAATCAGCACCATTTCTGTTCCCAGCTCTTTCGTTTTCTGCCGCATAATCCCGGCCAGCCGGGTCAGTGTTTCATGGGAATAAACGACACCTGTCGGATTGTTCGGCGTATTGATAATAACCGCCTTTGTTCTTTCCGTAATTTTCTCTGCAAACTCTTCCAGATTCGGCTGGAAATCAGCGGTATTCGGAGAAATCACCGTAAGCTGACCGTCATAACTGCGAACATAATTGCCGTACTCTACAAAATACGGAGCAAAAACAATGACCTCATCTCCCGGATTCAGAATGGTTTTTAAAATTACATTCAGTCCGCTGGCTGCACCTACTGTCATCAGAATATTCTTCTGGCTGAATTTCGTGCCAAACCGGCTGTTCAGAGACCGGGCAATCGTTTCTCTTACGTCCTCATACCCTGCATTGCTCATATAACCGTGAACAAAGGTGGATTCCTCCTCCTTCAAAGTATCCAGTATCGCCTTCTCCACCTCCGGCGGCGCCGGAACATTGGGATTGCCAAGACTGAAATCATAGACATTTTCTGCCCCGTAAATGGCAGCCAGCCGCTTTCCCTCCTCAAACATCACGCGAATTACAGAATTATTCTCCACCAAGGGCTTCATTTTTCCTGAAATCATCAGACATCATCCTCCTGCTTGTTCTTTTCGTCTTCCCCAATTCATATTCAAAGCTGTCCCCATCTGTCTCTTACCTTCGCCTGTACTGGTTAAAATGGTAATACAGTGCCAGAATCCCCGTTACAATCAGATAAAACCAGGTTGTTGTGTTGCTGAACCATGTAGTGAAAAAAGAAAGAATCATATAGGCCGCAAACTGAGCATACAGCAGGTATCCTATAGGATTTTTCATTTCCCTCAGCTTTTCCATAAGAAAATAGGCCGCTGCTCCTAACACACAGGATAAAAGCAGCACTCCCACCCATCCGAAATCGTAATAGGCGTCATAAAACATGGTCAGGGTTGTCAATTCCTTTTTATTTACATAAATCGGAAATTGAATCAGCTGCGGGAAGAAAAACTTCAGTCCCGTAAGAGCCCAGAGCGGAAACAGACTTTTCAGCCCGAAGCTGTGTTTCGGAAGCGCCTCTACCAGACAGTTGAAATTATCGTAATTATTTGCAATATACATATAAGGCTGCGTGATAAAAATCGGCATTTTCTCATTCTTCATCTCGAAAATCCCATTTAAATAGGCAACATCATGGCTTCTTGCCACAGTCAGAATCAGATAGACCGGTATCATAACTGCAAACAGTCCAAGCAGATAAACCGGGTGAAAGGTTTTCTGAAGGGAAATATAAGTCAAGGCCGCCAAAATCACAGCAAATACAAACTGAAATCTCGATACGCATAAAATCGGAATCAATAGAGAGATACCTGACAAAATCAGAGTAATCGCCAGTCTGCGTTCACTTCCCCGCCCTCTTTCCGTATGGAAAAATAAAACTGCCAGAGACGGAACCAGAACGCAGGACACGGTAATATAATGAACTCCTGTCAGGTGAAATTCGGAATATGCATGGGGAACTCCCTTTAAAAACAGAGGAACAAACCCGAGCTTCACTGCCTCCAGGACAAATGCAGCCAGAGAAACCGCCGTCAGACCGCAAATCATATGAAACAGAGGTATGGAATTGCAGGAAAAACTTCTCCGCCGCCCGTAGCTTTCACGAGTCGTTCCAAACAGAGAGGTGAAAATTTCATACACTGCCCAGAAGCCGGCATAAGCCAGAGCCAGACAAACCCATGTCATCAGTGACCAGTCTGTCTGCAGATGACTCAGCTTCAGGCAGGACAGCCCCTGTCCTCCTACCCAGAAAAGCGAAAACAGGGCACGCAGATGAATAATATTTTTTGTTTTCCGATAATCCGAATAATACAGCCATACTGCGGCTGCCAGAAGCGCTGTTCCTGAAAGATAGTAGTGCTCCCATCGCGCCAGAAAATAAGCTGCCAGATAACAAATCGCGTAAACTGCCATAAACCTTCCCATCCTGTCTTTCATTTTTCATAATGGAAAAAAACCATTATGACTGCGGGTTTTCAAACTCTTCCCTGTTTTTCAAAAGGCTGCCGCTGACGGCAGCGACAGCCTCTCTTCTTATTCTGCAAAGGATTTCATATATTCTTCTACTTCTTTTGCTGTTGCAAAGCTCATTGCCTTGTCAGCCACCGCCTGCAGCTCCTCTGTGCTGTAACCGGTAATCAGCTTTCTGGCGCGCAGAATTGCTGATGCACTCATGCTGAACTCGTTTAATCCGAAAGCCAGAAGCAGCGGAATCATCATCGGATCACTGGCTGCCTCGCCGCACATTCCCACCATAATTCCGGCTTCTCGTCCACAGGCAATAATATGCTTAATGCTCCGGAGAACTGCCGGGTTAAAGGTGGAATACAGGTAGGAAATCTTATCATTTCCACGGTCAACGGACATGGTATACTGAGTCAGATCATTGGTTCCGATACTGAAGAAATCTGCCTCTCTGGCAAATACATCAGCCATCAGAGATGCCGCTGCAGTCTCCACCATAATTCCAACCTGGATATCCCGGTTGTAGCTGATACCTTCCCGATCCAGCTCCACCTTAATCTCTGCAATCAGAGCCTTTGCCTCCCGCAGCTCATCAATACAGGTTACCATCGGAATCATGATTTTAATATTGCCGTAGGCACTGGCACGAAGAAGTGCGCGCAGCTGCGGTCTGTAAATATCCTCTTTCCGATCCAGGCACAGACGGATAGCACGGTATCCCAGGAAAGGATTCTCGTCCTTCTTCAGGCCCATATAAGGAATCTCCTTGTCACCGCCAATATCCAGAGTACGGATAATTACCGGCTTGCCGGCCAGCTTTTCTGCAACCTCTTTATATGCCTCAAACTGTTCTTCCTCAGTAGGCATGGCATTTCTGTCCATAAACAAAAACTCGGTTCTGAACAGACCAACACCCTCGCCGTCATACTGAAGCACCTTTTCCACATCCTCAGGCTTTCCGATATTTGCCACCAGTTCAATAGAAACACCGTCTCTGGTCACGGTTGGCTTTCCTATGTACTGCTCCAGCTCCTTCTTCTCTTTCAGGAAGCAGTCTCTCTTTTCCTGATATTCCGATGCAGTCTTTTCATCCGGATTTACAAAAACAATTCCCTCAGAACCGTCCAGAATCACCTGATCCCCGTTTTTCACAAGACCCATAAAATCCTTCACAGCAACCACTGCCGGAATCTCCAGAGCTCTGGCCAGAATAGCGCTGTGAGAAGTCTTTCCTCCCAGCTCTGTCACAATACCTGCCACATGAGCCGGATTGATTCCTGCTGTCATGGAAGGTGTCAAATCCTTTGCCACCAGAATACTTCCTGCCGGAAGAGCAGAAATATCCACAGAAGAAACACCCATCAGCACCTGCTGCATCCGGGTTTTAATATCCCGCATATCTGTTGCTCTCTGCTGCATCAGCTCGTCCTCCATGGCTGCAAAAACATCCGCATACATGGTGCATACCTGCTCAACTGCATATTCGCTGCAGATACTTTCATTTTTAATCGTATTTTCAATTTCGCCGGTCAGCATCGGATCCATCAGAAGCATCAGATGGCCCTGCATAATCTCAGCCTCCTTCTCCCCCACTCTGGTGGCGAGATCCGCAGCCAGTGCCTCTGTATCCTTCATAGTCTGCTCCAGTGCTTCCTGGAAGCGCTTTGCCTCGGCTTCCGTATCCAATACTGCCTCTCTTTTAATCACCAGCTCTGCCTCTTCCACGATGACAGCTGTTCCGATACCAATTCCGGAAGAAGCATTCGTTCCCTTATACATAAGAGATACCTCCTTATTAATTAAATATTTTTTATCAGTGTCTTTTCACAGAACAGCTTTCTGCAATAACACCAATAGTTTCTTTTGCTTATTCACCTAATCCGCTTTCAATCAGTCCTGCCACTGCGGCAAAGGCTTCTTCTTCATCATTTCCTTCACAAATCAGTTCAATCTCATCGCCGCACTTCACACAGGCTCCCAGAACACTGAGGACGCTTTTTGCATTTGCCGTAGTGCTTCCCGTCACGATCTGAATCGATGACTGATATTTAATGGCTTCATTACAGAGTATTCCTGTGGGCCTCAAATGAAGCCCGGAAATATTTTTGATTCTCAGCTGCTTTCTTACCACGCTATCCCTCTCTTCCGTCATCCGGCGCTGCTTTCCTCTTCTCTGGACTGCGCCGGCGTCTCTATTGCTGTCTCTGTGGTTTCTTTTTCTGAAGGCTCCGATTCTGACTCCTGAGGTTTGCTTCCGGAGGAAGTTCCAGCCTCCAGAACATCTGCACTCTGCACAACATCTACCTGAACCTCTGAGCTGGAAACAATGGTAAATGCTGCATCCGGCTCAAACTGTACCTCTGCGCTGTGTATTCCCGGTCCCAGATCTGCCAAATCAACAGATGCTCCCAAATCAGAACCATTCAGGCTTTCCAGATCTTCACTGAGTCCCTGAACTACCACTTCCATCTTCTCCGGGATAAAGCGGTAATGATAATTCTCAGACGGATTTTTCTGTTCAATATCCTCGTCTGAAAGAACAATCGTTCTGTTGACCAGCTTTTCCACCTTCAGGCGAATCTCTACCGACGGATTCTGCGACTCTGCCAGTTCGACTCCTTCCGGCAGGTAATCTCTCAAATCCACGGTTACCGCAACATCTGATGCTGCCCGGTTAATATTCAGTTCACTGGCTGGAATCGTGATTTTATTCACATCTGCCAGGTTTGTTTTCAGTCCCGTTACCTTCACATCCCGGCTGCTGCACTCCACTCCGGTATACTGATATCCCGGTGCAACTGTTCCGGTTACTTCAAAATCAAGAGGAAGACTCTTTACTTTATTAATGGCAACCCGATAAGAAATCTCCTCTGTATCTACTGTGATCCGATCTCCGATATCTGACAGCTCATTGCCGTTTGCATCATAAAACCTTGGCTTTGCCGCTCCTGTCAAATCACTGGAAGCTCCGTCCACACCAATCTCAACACCCATATAGCTGATCATACCCACCTGGGAAACCGGTCCTTCTACTGTTACTGTTGCAGGTGTCAGTTCCACTTTTCCATCGGAATATCCGTCTGCCGCATGACCGGTAGTCTTTGTCTGAAGCTCAAAGGGCTTGCTCTGCAGCTCCTCTGTCTGCACCCGGACTACCCCCGGCTTTGTGGTAATCTCGCTGATCAGTTCTTTATTGCTCAGGATTTCTACCTTTACTTCTACAGAACCTGTTACACTGTAAAGCTCTGCCAGATCCACATAAGCGCGGAAATCTGAAGCCTTGATCCGGTAAGCGTCCCTGGTACGCACCCGGTAATTGACTGTCACTGTACTTTTTCCATTAATCTCATAAGCACGGTTTGCCGCTGTCAGAACCTGCCCGTTGACAGTCTCCAGAGGCACCTCCTTGCTTTCTGAGGTCAGCGGATTGGATACATTCATAACAACCAGCCATACAAAAAATGCCACAAAGATAGAAAGAATCTTCAAGCCCAGGTTATTCAACAGTTTTTCTTTCATTCTTCTTTTTTCCCTTCCATATCCTGAACCGGCTGCTTCCCGTTTCCTCCTGCCGTTCCATGCTGGCCAAAGCTTCCTTCAGCATCTCCGCATCGGCGATGCGACGCAGGGAACCGCCTTCCACAAGAGATACCCGGCCGGTTTCCTCAGAAACAACGATGGTCATACTGTCAGTCACTTCACTGATTCCCACAGCAGCCCGGTGTCTGGTTCCCAGTTCCTTGCTGATCATCATATTATCTGACAAAGGCAGATAGCAGGTTGCTGCTGTCACCCGGTTTCCCCGGATTACCACAGCTCCGTCGTGAAGCGGCGTATTGTGTTCAAATATATTAATCAGCAGCTGACTGCTGACCAGTCCGTTGATTTCAATTCCTGTCCGCTCTATTTCCCGAAGAGAAACATTGCGCTCAATCACCATCAGCGCTCCTGTTTTTACCTTGGCCATCTCAAAGGTAGCCTTTACAATCTCATTGACTGTCCGTTCGGAAAATTCCTGATTTTCCTTTCCATCATCAAAAAGAAGCAGCTCTGAAAACAGATTTTTACTTCCCAGCTGCTCCAGAGCCTTACGCAGCTCCGGCTGGAAGATAATCACCAGCGCCGTAACTGCAATCGCTCCGCTTTTATCAAGGATCCAGAGGATGGTATTCCATCGAAACAGAGCTGCAAGAAGAGCAAATGCCAGAATCATGCCAATGCCCCGCAGAAGATACCAAGCCCTGGTGCTCTTGATCCAGAGCAGTGCAAAGTATACCAGAATTGCAATAATAATAATCTCTGTTAAACTTCCAATGGTAATCCTCGGCAAAAACGAAAGCCAGGATCCCAGCCCGTCAAAAAAAGCTCCCACATCCTGGATGATGCCCGTCATACGTATGCCTCACTTTCAACATTCAGAATTCACGGCCGTTCCTGTCTGCGGCCCTCGGTTCTCGGATGACGCGCCCTGTCCGGATTGTTCATACGCTGTACCCGCACATCCGGTTTGGACACGGCCACTTTCGGAACCGCTTTTACATAATACACATAATCGTCATCTTCAAACTGCATATATTCGGTCCTGGTGTAATCCACCGCGAACACGAAAAAATGATAAAGTCCTGCCAGCACCAGAGAAGCAATCACAGCTGTCAGCAATTCTCCAATCGGCATAGACACATCAAACAGATAATCTCCTACAAAAACACCTGCCATCTGGACTATGGTTCCAATTACAATTGCAATCATCCACGCATAATCCACAGACATCGTCCGAATCAGATATACTGCAAGAACTCCGACTGCGCATACTGCAATCATAACCACAATTGCCTTGTTGGAAAGAATTGCCTGTATGATCTGAACAAACTTCTGAGTAATATCCACAGAAGCATCATTCGTCAGAAGTCCCGCATTCTGCCGGACATAATTTAAAATATAATAAACAACAACTCCGCAGCTGACTGGAATCACAACAACCGGTCCTGCACAGAGTCCTGCCAGAATCGGAACTGCAAAGGGAATTTTCATGACAAATGCCATGGGAACCAAAACCATCCAGTAGCTGTCTCCCGGCTGAAAGCCATAATATAGAAGCGCTACAATTACCAGAAAGATGGCTGTAATCAAGGCAATCTCCATGGATACCGCATAAATATGGGCCAGAAGCACCACCGCCAGAAGACAGGCAATCGCCCCGTAAGGCAAAAACGCACACAGCAGTGAAAGAAGAATCACCACTGCCATGCTGTTCAGTTTTGTCATAAAGCCAAGATTGTGGCTCATCATCCACAGGGCCGCAAAACTGTAAATAAACTTTACCATACCGTCAGCCACAGCCGCATACTTTCCATAAAAGGATCTGAGACGTTCTTTAAGTACGAGAAACATCATCATGTCGGACGCCCTCCTTTGTCAATTCTTTGCTGCGGCTCTGAAATTCATACCGTTTTTCCAGCCTTTTCAGCTTTGCTACATACACCTTCATTCCTCTTCTGGCATATTCATACCTCTTCCTGTAGACCAGAAAAGTAATCAGAAGATAGACAGCCAGACCTGCTCCGTAAAGCAGCAAAGCTGTTCTTGCCAGCCCCGCCGCCTCCTCCAGGTTGATCGTATTCAAAATCCGTTCCATACTGTACAAAACCCAGACCAGAAGGCAAAGCAGGTAACAGAAACTATACGAAAAGAAGGACCGCAGCATCCGGCTGCTGATATAATCATTTTTAAAATAGCGGTTTGCCGGAAATATCGCTTTTCCTTCCCGTTTTTCGAACATCGCAATACCGGTCATCAGCTTTAATTTATCTTCATTCAGCATAGGCCCTTCCTCTTCGTCCCGAAACATACTTTTTTTAGTATAGCATAATTATCCTGCCTGCGCTACACTTCCTCATAGATTTTTTGCAGATATGCCACATCCCTGTGACACCGTTCCCGGTTGGAATTTTCCAGAAGCATGGTGATATACGGCTTCTCTTTCTTCAGCCAGCGAAGCAGAGGTTCATAATGAAACAGGCCGTCTCCCACATGCTCAAACTCCGGTTCCCCGTTTTCCATGCGGAAATCTTTCACATGCACCATGGAAATCCGATCCCCGTAAAGTGCAAAAGCCCGTTCCAGCACTTCTTCCTGATTGTTATAATTTTCGCTGCTGATTAAATTCACCGGATCCAGAATATTGGCCAACGGCATACGATAGGCTTCCTCTGCCGAAATATTGAACATAACTTCCGCCGCATTGTTGAACTGACGAATCCGCAATTTTTCATCGACGGTAATGATCAGGTTCGGCGTCACAGACAAAATAACTTCTGACATGGATCGGGCCTGCTGATACATATACGGAATACACAAATTCAGCTGCCCTTTATTCTGGCACCGGGCAATAGCCTTGTCCCGGCAGGTTTTAAAGCCACAGGCTCCGCAGTTAAGCTGTTTTTCCGGAGATGCCTTGCCATCCCGGCGAAGTGCTTCCTGGATTTCCTCTTCCGTCGGCATGACTGATTTGCGTGGAGATTCGTTAAATTCTTTTTTTAGCAGGATATTTCCATCCATTTTAGCCATATCCTTGGGAAATTCACGGATAATTTTCTGGTTCGTGTAAATCCGTGCTTTGAATCGGTCACTCTCCCGGCCGCCGGCCAAGGGACCATTGATACATCCGCCGACACAGGAAGCCACCTCGATAAAACAGTTATTGATCTCCCCTTTGCGAATACAGTCAAATAACTCCCTCACCGAATCAATGCCGTCCACATAAAGCTGCTCATATTTTCCAAAGCCTTCATCCGCCTCCACTGCGGCTAAAATACCGCCGCTTACGCCATAAAGGCCATTGACCATCGCATTGGCCCCCTCTCTCGGATAAAACTCGCACTGATTTAAGTCAATATCCTCCTCGTCAAGCCATCTGCGAAGTTCCTGGAAATCCAACACCGCATCCACGTAAGTTCCCCGGCAGCGCTCCCGGACCGCCTCCCGGCCTCTGGCCGTACAGCTTCCTATGTAAATGACTTTTGCGTCCGGACCAAATTCTTCCTTCAGCATCATACCATGGGCTGTCATCGGCGAAACGACCGGAGCCATATAAGGAATCATATCCGTATAATATTTTTCCACCAGCTCATTGATAGCCGTACAGGATGAGGTGATAATGTTGTTCATTGTCCCTTCTCGAATAAGACATTCGTAGGCCTTTGTCACATGAACCGCCCCCTCCGCCGTCTCCCGGATATGGGTAAAACCCAGTTTATGTAATGCACTCCGCAATTGACTTGTGCCGTTTTCCGTATCTCCGAAAATGCCCAGATACGCCGGATCCAGTGACGCAATCGTGACGTTGCCTTCCCGAATATATTTTTTTGCCTTATTTAAGTCACTGACATAAACAACCGCATCCTGAGGACAGGCTTCCAGACATCGTCCGCACAAAACACATTCATCAGCCACATAAAGCGCATGCTCATCCTTTATACGAATGGCTTTTACCGGACATATCCGCACGCATTTATAACAGTCTTTGCATTTTGCCGTCTTAAATCCAATTGCCGCCACTAATTCACCCTCCTGAGTACCTCATTTTCAAAAAATGTATCTACAGTTTCCGGTGAAACGGAAAAAAGTTCTTCATCAATCTTTACACAAACGCCCTTTTCGCACTCGCCGGTGCAGAAAGAGCCGTTTAATTCTATTTTAGAAGTCAGATGATTGTCCTGAATTTTTTTCTGAAGTCCCTGAATAACACTTCTGGAACCTTTCAGATGACAGGAACTTCCAATGCAAATTGTGATTACCATGAAATAACCTCCTATTTCTTTTCTTAATCTTATTATAGATTATTTATTTGTTCTGTCCAGAATTTTTCTATATTTTCCTCCACAGAATCCATGTCTAATTTCTGGAAAGGTATCCATTCCCGCGGAAACATACGCTTGTAACTGTTGTAATTAAACCGTTCGTCCAGCAGTGCAATGACGCCTTTGTCATCCTCAGATCGGATGACCCTTCCTCCTGCCTGGAGCACCTTATTCATCCCCGGAAAAAGGTAGGCATAATCAAAACCATTTCCCCTTTTTTCATCAAAATAGACCTTCAAAAGTTCCCGCTCACTGCCGATTCCCGGAAGCCCCGTGCCGACGATGATCGCTCCAATCAACCGGTCCGCTTTTAAATCAATCCCCTCCGAAAATATCCCGCCAAGCACACAAAAGCCAAGAATCGTCTCATGAGGTTTCTCCTTAAAATTTTCAAGAAATGCCCGGCGTGCATCCTCATCCATGCCGCTTTCCTGTCGAAATACCTGCAGTCCATTCCCTGCCTTTGACATTTCCTTCTCGGTAAATGCATCAAAGACATTATCCATAAAAGCATAGGACGGACAAAATACCAGATAATTTCCATTTTTACCCCGGACAATTTTCCGTATATACTCAGCAATCCTTTCATACTGCTCCGGATTACGGCACGTATAACGGCTGCTCACATCCCCCGCAGTAAATATCAACCGGTTTTCCGAACGAAATGGTGAATCCACATACATCTCATAATCCGCCTCCGGTTTACTGCTCAACAGGTCTTTATAATACTGAACCGGCAGCAATGTTGCCGAGAAAAAAATACTGCTTCGGCTCATACCGATCCGTTCGCCCAGGTTTCCTGACGGATCCACGCAGAACATTTTGATCATAGCCTCACCGCCTGTACCCTCTGTATATATGATGTACTTCTCATCCAGCAGATCGTAGGTGTTGATAAATCGTCTGGCATCAAAATACAATTTTATCACGGTCTCCCGGAGTTCCGGCGACATATCTTCCTGCAGATAATCCTCCATGTCCGAAACCATCCGCATGAGGCTTAAGATAAAACTGCCCACTTCCCTGACAACTGCATAGCTGCCGCCTTCTTCCTCCCGGCTTTCCTGATAATCTTTCAGGTATTGTCCGCACTTATGAACCTTCCGGGCAATTTTCGCCCGTATAGGTTTTAATTTTCGATAAACCTCGTCAAAACTTTTTCGATATAAAACCGCACTGTACATTTCCCGTGCCCGGTCAACAAGATTATGGGCCTCATCCACAAGAAACACCATATTTGCCATGGCATCGCCAAAAAAACGCTTCAGATAGACCACCGGGTCAAATACATAATTATAATCACATATGATCACATCGCACCAGAGAGCAATATCGAGCTGAAATTCAAAAGGACATACCTGATACCGCCCGGCATAGTCAAGAATGCATGCTCTGTCGATTTGATCTTCATGATGGATCATATCAAAAACGGCCTCATTCACCCTGTCAAAATGCCCTCTGGCCCGCTCACAGGTATCCGGCTGGCACAGGCACTCTTCCAAAGGACATATCTTCTCCTTGGCTGTCAGCGTAATAAATTTCATCCGCAGTCCTTTTTCCTGCAAAAGTCTTCCCGTGTCCTCCGCCACCGTCCGTGTGATTGTCTTGGCAGTCAGATAAAAAATCCGCCCGCAGTTTCCCTGTCCCATGGCTTTAATAGAAGGAAAGAGGGTTCCCAGGGTCTTTCCCGTTCCCGTCGGTGCCTGGATAAAGATATTTTTTCCCTCGTCAATCGAACGGTAGACACCGTTCATCATCCGTTTTTGACTGAGGCGATATTCATAAGGAAATGCCAATGTTTTGATGGTCTCATCCCGCAGCTTCTGCCACTCAATCTGCCATTTTGCCCAACGGGCATACTGGTGTACCAATTCCTGAAACCAGCTTTCCAATTCCTCTCTGGTCCGCAGAAATTCAAAGGTCTTGACCATTTCCGTCTCCAGATGAATATACGTAACCCGAACATTGATTTTTTCTAATTCATGAAGATTGGCGTAAATACAGGCATAACAGTCGGCCTGGGCCACATGAAGTACATCCGCCGTCTCAATAACTTCCAACTTCGTAAATGTCCCCTTGATTTCATCAATTATGATGTCCGTTTCATCAGCCGGATTCGTAATGATCCCGTCGGCCCGTCCCTCGACCTGGATATCCAGCGTCTCATCAATCTCTATTTTCCGTTTCAGACTGACTTCTGCCCGGTAATTGCTGCCGCCCTGTTTTTGGAGTTTCCTGTGGGCACGGCTTCCGGCCTGCATGGCATCCACATCCTGCATAACACCCATCTTCTGGCTGATATCCCCATTTCTCAAAATAAACTCCACAAGATTTCTTACGGAAACCCGCACCTCGTGCTTCACACCCCATCACCTCCATTCACTAAAGAAATCCTCCCAACAGTTCTGCTATTGAGAGGATTCGAGCTCTTTTATTTAACATAGTCTTTAAGAAAATGAATCAGCGTCTCCATCTCGGAATCGGTTCCCACTGTAATTCTTAAATAATTATCAATCCGGGGCAGACTAAAATACCGTACATAGATATTTTCTTTCCGCAATGCCTCAAATAATTCCCTGGCCGGATACTTCGGATGGGTCGCAAAAATAAAATTTGCCCGGGGGTCATTAAATTCAAATCCAAGCGCCCTTAATTCTTCCGCAGCCCAGGTCCGCGTACGGATAATTTTTCCAATACATTGGTTAAAATAATCCCGGTCTTTTACCGCTTCTGCGCCGAGAATCAAAGCCGTCTGGTTCATTGTATAGGAATTAAAGGAATATTTAAAATCATTCAGCGCTTTGATCAGTTCCTCATTACCAATGGCATAACCAATCCGCATTCCCGCCATGGAACGGGATTTTGAAAAAGTCTGTACCACAAGCAGGTTATCATATTTCTCAACCAGCTCCAGTGCAGATCTGCCGCCAAAATCAATATAAGCCTCGTCAACGATCACAAGCACATCTCTGTTATGCTTTATAATATCTTCCACAAAGTCCAGGTCCTCATACACGGAAGTCGGCGCATTTGGATTCGGGAATACAACACCGCCGTTATCGGCATAATAGTCTTCTTTCCGAATGCGGAAATGATCATCCAGAGCCTTTGTCTCATAAGGAATCCGGAAGGCATCCGCCCATACCGGATAAAAAGAATAGGTAACATCCGGGAAAAATATCGGCTTGTCACTATTAAAAAAGGTCTGAAAAGCCATGGCCAGCACGTCGTCCGAGCCCACACCGACAAATACCTGCTCCGGCTTCATTTGATAAAATTCAGCCAGTGCTTCCGTCAGCACACTTGCTGTTGGGTCCGGGTAGAGACGAAAACGATCTGTTTCCAGATGCTCCGCCATCTTTACGACCCCCGGAGCCGGAGGATAAGGGTTTTCATTTGTATTTAATTTAATCATTCCCGGCTGATTTGGCTGCTCGCCCGGTGTGTAGGGCACAACCCGGCGTACATAATCTCTCCACGTCTTCATCCGTATCACAACCTCTCTTATTTCAGTCAAAATATGTTCCCGCTAAAGCCCGGAAGGCCGGCAGAGAACGTTCAATCATCTCATAGGATACGCAATAAGCAATGCGCACATAGCCCGGACATCCAAAGGTTGATGCCGGCACGAGCAGAAGATGATGTTTCTTTGCCTCTGTGACAAAGACTTTTTCATCCGCCACCGGTGATTTTACAAAAAGATAAAATGCTCCTTCCGGCTTCACACAATCAAAGCCCATGTCGGACAGAGACTTATATAAAAACTTTCGATTTTTATCATAAGCAGCCACATCCGTCTGTTCATTCAGACATTCTTTGATCATCAACTGCTGCAGAGACGGAGCATTAACAAAACCAAGCACCCGGTTGGCGATCGTCAGTCCTTCCACAAGTCCCTGGTAGTCGTCCACTTCCTTCGGCACAGCCAGATAGCCAATCCGCTCCCCCGGCAGAGAGAGGGATTTGCTGAAAGAATATCCGATGATGCAATTGCGGATGTGTTTTGTCATAAATGGCACTTTCACGCCATCATAGACAAGTTCACGATAAGGCTCATCTGAAATCACATAAATAGAATGTCCGATGCGTTTCTCCGCTTCTTCTAAAATGGTCTGTAATTTATCCAATGTCTCTGCAGAATAAACGACACCCGTCGGATTATTTGGATTATTGAGAATCAGAGCCTTTGTCCTTTCTGTAATCTTTTCTGCCAGCATTTCCACATTTGGCTGGAATGTCGGTGGATTCGGTGGGATCACAACCAGATTTCCCTGATAATTATGCACATAATTGGTATATTCACCGAAAAACGGTGCAAAACAGATGGCCTCATCGCCCGGGTCAAGAATCGTTCTCAAAACCACATTTAAACCTCCGGCTGCACCGACGGTCATGAGAATGCCCGTCCAGTCGAAGCAGGTCCCAAATCGCTTATTTAATGAGGCTGCCACGGCTTCCCGGACTTCTTCATAGCCCGCATTGCTCATATAGCCATGGACATAGAGCGAATTATCCCCGTCCAGAATCCGTTTCATGGATGTCCGCACAGCCTCCGGAGCAGGAACGCTCGGATTCCCAAGACTGAAATCATAAACATTTTCCGCACCCACTTCCCGGGCCATTTCTCTGCCTTCTTCAAACAGAGCACGAATGACTGAATTTCCCTGAACCAACTGTGTCATGCTTTTAGATATCATTTGATTTAACCTTCTTCCTCCATGTTACTCAGTTTGGCGGCCTGATCTGCAGCAGTCAGGCTATCAATGATCTCATCTAAATCGCCGTTTAAAATATCATCCAGACGATGTAATGTCAATTTGATCCGATGATCCGTACACCGGCCCTGAGGGAAGTTGTATGTTCGAATCTTCTCAGAACGGTCACCCGTTCCAACCTGATTTTTACGGTTGGCGGCTTCCTCTTTTTTCTTCTTTTCCAATTCCAGATCGTACAGTCTGGAACGAAGGACTTTCAGACCTTTATCCTTATTCTTTAACTGAGATTTTTCATCCTGACAGGAAATAACGATTCCTGTCGGAATATGGGTAATACGCACCGCTGAATCGGTTGTATTAACACACTGTCCCCCGTTACCGGAAGCACGGAATACGTCAATACGCACATCGTTCATATCCAGCTGAACATCCACTTCTTCCGCCTCCGGCATAATAGCCACGGTAACTGTGGATGTATGAATACGGCCGCCGGATTCGGTTTCCGGCACACGCTGTACCCGGTGTACACCACTCTCAAATTTCAGCCGTGAATAGACGCCATTTCCGCTGATCATGAATACGACCTCTTTAAAACCTCCGATACCACTCTCATTCACACTCATCATATCAATCTTCCAGCGCTGTTTTTCCGCATATTTTGAATACATACGGAATAATTCCGCCGCAAATAACGCTGCTTCATCGCCGCCGGCACCGGCACGAATTTCCACGATAACATTTTTCTCGTCCATCGGATCCTTCGGAATAAGGAGAATCTTCAATTCCTGCTCGATTTCCCCGATTCGTTTTTTGGACTCAGCCATCTCTTCCTTGGCAAGTTCCCGCATCTCTTCGTCGCTCTCCATCTCCAAAAGCTCCAGACTGTCTTCCACATTTTGCTTTTCCTGCTTATATTCCGTATATTTTTCGACGATTGGAGCCAGGTCATTTTGTTCTTTCATCAGCTTACGAAACCGCGGCTGGTCATTGACCACATCCGGATCGTTCAACTCCTCCATTACCTGCTGATAACGGATTAAAATATCATCTAATCTGTCAAACATAGTTTTTCCTCCAATTGATTTCTATCTTCTTCCATAGACCACCCGGTCCAGTCCGGCCAGATCTCTGACCGTATGTATATCCCGGAACCCATTTTCCGATAAAATTTCCGAAACCGGTCCTGCCTGTTCGCAGCCAATTTCAAAAAACAGCCATCCCTCCGGATTTAGAAACGCCTTCGCAGCTTCAGAAATCTTTTTATAAAATTCCAGTCCCTCATCAGCACCTTCCAAAGCCAGCCTTGGTTCATAATCCTTCACTTCCGGCATAAGCGTCTCAATGACCGATGCCGGAATATACGGCGGATTGGATACGATGACATCAAACCGGCCATTTACCTCTTGAAATAAATCACTTTGCAGCCATAGGATATCATTGGCTCCCCGACCCTTCTTCTCCCAGTTTTCCCGGTTAAATATGCCATTCATCCGGGCCACTCTCAGAGCATCTTCCGATACATCCACACCAATGCCCCGGCCATAACTTCCCAAAGCCATCAAACTGATGAGTATACAGCCCGAGCCGGTACACATATCCAAAAGTTTCCCTCCCGGAACATCTGCTTCTTTCAGAACAGTCTCAACCAATACTTCCGTATCCTGCCTCGGAATCAGCACCGCTTCATTGACCATAAATTCAAGTCCCATAAAACCGACCGTTCCTAATATATACTGCAGCGGATAATGGGTACATCGGTGCTCCACCGCTTCCATGTACCGCCGTTCCTCCTGCGGGTCGGCCTCCGTATCTGCCTGTAAAAGATACTGGGCCCAATTCAGATCACAGATATATTCTAACAAATATCTGGCTTCCATAGTGCCATTTTCAATCTGATTTTCCAGAAGGCGCTGTTCGCCTTCTTTTAGTAATTGCCTTAATGTCTTCATTCTGTCAAATCCTTCTGAAACTCCCGCCAATCATAAATAGCCTCGATGGATGCAATGGCGACTTCAAGCATCTCCAGATCCGGCTCCTTTGTCGTAAATTTCTGCATCCAGAATCCAGGCTTGCTGACCAGACACACCAGCCCCGAATCATGACGGCCGGCCCATTGTATGATTTCATAGGACACCCCGGCGATGATCGGAACCATCAATATACGGCAGACCACTTTCAGCGCCATGCTTTCTACAGGGAAAATCTGAAAAAAGAGCAAGAAGAATAAAATACTCACAAACATGACGATAAACAAAAAGCTTGTTCCACACCGTTTGTGAAATCTGGAATACTTCGCCGCGTTTTCCGGCGTCAGTTCTTCCCCATGCTCAATACAATTAATCGTTTTATGCTCCGCGCCGTGATACATAAACAGCCTCTGTATGTCCTTCATTCTGGAGATTAATACAATATAGGCAATGAAGATCATCACCCGGACAAGCCCCTCAATAATCCCAAGAATCAGGCTGGAATCCGTTGTCCGACGGAAAATATCAGAAATAAAAAAAGGCAGAACCATAAACAGTCCGATGGACAACACCAGAGAAAGTATCACTGTCAATGTCATAAACAGCTTATCCGAAGTTTTCTCCTGCTCTCCTTCAGGAGCCGTTGATACATTCTCTTTCTTTCCGACGGCCGCCTCCGGCTCCTCATCTTCAAAAAAAGAAGCCGACCAGGTCAGTGTCTGCATCCCCAGAACAAGGGAGTCCACAAAAGCAACCGCACCGCGAAGGATGGGAATTCCGGAGACATGAAAACGCTGGCCATAGCTGATATGCTCATCCGATTTCACTTCAATTTCATGATTCTCCTTCCGGACAGCCACCGCATACCGGTCTTTATGACGCATCATGACCCCTTCCATAACGGCCTGACCGCCAATATTTGCATACTTCATAATGTCATACCTCTATAGAAAAATAGGTTGAGATTTTTTTAAAACCTCAACCTTCCCTGTAACATTCCTCTTATTCCTGAGTAATACCATACTTACGATTAAATTTATCAATACGGCCACGAGCTGCAACAGCTTTCTGCTGACCTGTATAGAAAGAATGGCATTTAGAACAAATTTCTACGTGAATTTCCGGTTTTGTTGAACCAGTTACAAATTCATTACCGCAGTTGCAAGTTACTTTTGCCTGATAATATTTTGGATGAATTCCTTCTCTCATGTTTTTCACCTCGCTCAAACTTTCTTATTATAAAACTGACGAATCAATTTTGTTCACTATAAAAACAGCTTTTTCATTATAGCATGATTGCGAGATGCTTTCAAGAGTTTTTTTCAAAATCTTTTGTCAAAAATTCTAAAATATCTTGGTCCGTTTCATCATGGAAACAAAAGCTTTATTATCCTCGGTATGCATAAACATATCAAGTATCCGCTCCAGGGCTTCATCGGATTTCATGCCATTCAAGGCTTTACGCATCGCATAAGACGCATCCAATTCCTCTCTGGACAAAAGCAATTCTTCCCGTCGCGTTCCCGAACGCGCAATATCCACT